>QMCE01000048.1_pt1 | contig 114381 bp, 91 predicted proteins | sample 1821851 | NCBI WGS metagenome assembly QMCE01 (sample SAMN09453174, study PRJNA476694) | Termite gut metagenome, whole genome shotgun sequencing project. | isolation source: worker | host: Odontotermes sp. | place: South Africa:Pretoria | collected 2016-01-28
TTTGTTGGTCGGGGTGAAAGGATTCGAACCTTCGACCTCCAACTCCCGAAGCTGGCGCGCTAACCGGACTGTGCTACACCCCGAACATTCTTTCGAATGAGAGCGCAAAGATAGTACAAGACGATCGAAAACGCAAATTTATTTTGCAAACAAAAAAATCGCAATTCGTAACTCGTAATTTGTAATTTATTTTTACCTTTGCCCTCTCATTCCGGGAAGCCCAGGTGGCGGAACTGGTAGACGCGCTCGTTTCAGGGGCGAGTTTTCGTAAGGAAGTGCAGGTTCGATTCCTGTCCTGGGCACAGAGTAAAAGAGGGAGCTGTTATGCGGTTCCCTTTTTTCATGTCGGGTGCGAAAGTCGAATTATTTCCTTGTCGTCGACGGCGAGCGACGACACTGGTCAGGGCAACAATGTCTCGCTCGACGCCTCCCGCACGGGAATACTTCGCGTCGAGATTTACCGTTATCGTTAAGGAGGATCAGAACGGATAACCTATGGCGAGGTGGTATCCGAGACCGTCTTTGAATCGGGGGATGTTGTAATATCCGGGGCGTGAGGTTTCGTATGGCAGGTGGATGCCCACTCCGAGGTCGAAACGAACGACAAGGAACGATAGGTCGTAGCGAACCCCGACTCCCGTGCCCGTCGCCACCTGGTCGAAAAAGCGACCGCTGCCTATCTTTCCGCCCGGACGCAACGGGTCGTCCTTCAGGAGCCAGATATTGCCCGCGTCGAAGAATACCGCGCCGTTAAGGCCGCCCGCTATCCTGAAGCGGAATTCGGCGTTCATTTCGAGTTTCATGTCGCCCGTCTGGTCGAAATAGGCGTAGCTGCCCGTCTGGGCCGAGCGGTAGCTGCCGGGCCCTATCGAACGGACGGTGAAGGCGCGTATCGAGTTGGCGCCGCCTATGTAGAACTGCTCGGTGTAGGGCATCACGCGCGAGTTTCCGTAAGCGTGTCCCGCTCCGGCAAAAGCCCTGAAAGCGAATGTTCCCACACGACCCAATCGTTTGTAGAGGCGCACCTCGGCGGTCTCCTTGAAGAATTGCGAGAAGGGATCGCCGAAGAGTGTTTTCGCCCCTTCGCCCTTCGGTGCGCCGGTGAGCGCGTAAATTCCCGCCCACACGTTGCCCGCCGACATCAGCGTCGCCTGCACCATGATCCGGTCGCCGCGCCCTCGTCCGAAACGTTTATCGTATGAATAGGTATAGGACGCCGACGGGATGAACTGGTCTTTGAAACTCTGCATTATCACGGGATTTTCGTTCATCGCCTGGTCGAACTCCTCGGTCGTTCGTAGCAGTTTGTTGTAGACCATCTTCAGAGGGGTGAAGCTGTGCGTTACCGTCGACGAGGTGCGGAAATCGTAGGTATTGGTCATGTTGAACGACAGCATCCGGAAGAATTTCGGCCGGTTCAGAAGGTTTCCCCCGAGGCTGTAAGAGGTCTTGCCGCCACGGGGCAGTTTACGTCCCATGAAACCCGGAACGACCATTCGCGGAATAACGAGCGAGGCGTTAAGGCCTATCTCGTAGGAGTTGACGGCGGTGGAGTTGGCCGCCTGCGAAGTATTCCCGGTCTGCCATTCGTAGGAGCCTACGAGATTGAGTGAGAGAAGCTCGCCACCCTTGAATATATTGCCGTGGCCTATGCTCAGATTGATGGCCGGGCCTATGAAACTACTCGATTTGTACGCCAGATCGGCTTCGCCCACCATCTCCATCGGGGTATTCATCGCGGCGGTGAAGGTCATGTCGAGCGGATCGCCGGGCCGGAGCGAGTCGAGCGGCGGGGTCTCCAGATTGACGTACCGGAACACCCCTATCCGGGTGAGGTTGTCGAGCATACGGTTTATGTCGCCCAAACGCGCCACATCCCCGCTGTTCAGGGTCATGGCACGGCGGATAACACTTTCGCGCAGTTTGAGGGGCTGCTGGTACCACACTTTCTTTCCCCTTATTTCTATCGAATCGGCGCGTCCGCGTCCGCTGTCGTTGAAAATACGCAGGGAAACGTCGCCCACATTGTACGGAACGAGGGCGGCGGGAGGAGCGGAGCGCGAAACGTTCATGTGCAGATCCACCCCGTAAGGTACGCGGGTGGTGTCGGCAAGATATTCGATATATTCGGGACGGAACCAATAGTAGCCTTTACCGCGAAGTTCACGGGCGATGCGCACCTGTTCGCGGGCGAGGGTGTCGATATTGTATTGCAGGCCCGGAGAGACTTGCGAGGAGGCGGTTATCTCCGCTATCTCGCGCGTGACGGGCAGGGTGTCGGTCACGACGGGGAAACGCACCGTGGAGAAGAACCAGGGCCGTGCCACCTCCACCGTGTATCCGATCTTAGCCTTCTTGGGATTGCGCCGCGGGAAAAGTTCATATCCGGCCTGCGAACCGAAATAACCGTGGTTGTCGAGAATGTCGCGCACCATCCCCACCCGGGCTGTGGGCTGAACGTCGCGTTCCATCACCACGGGCTGTTTCGCGAAAGTGCGGTAGAGCCACGCCCGGAAACCCTTTTTCTTGTCGGTATAGAGCGAGTTCCATGCCCACAGGCCGATAGGCAACGGGGTTCGCACCCAGGGACTTACCAAAGGGTTGTTGGGCTTGACGTTGAGTGGGGCGCGCACGGCCGAGACTACGCTGCCCGGTACTTTTTCGCCCTCCACGACGCTCTCGATCTTCTCTTTCTTCACACCCGTATAGAGGGTCTGGTCGGCCGTGAGCCGCCGGGTCGTCGAGCACGACGAAGCGAGGGCCGCAAAACCGGCTACAAGCAATATGACTCTACTCTTTCTCACTTTCGACACTGTTTTTTTCACTTTCGATAACCGGAGGTAGTTGCCGCGTGTTGTTGATTCTCAGCGAATCGCTCCGCACGGCGTTCCTGTTCCTCCGGGGCCCGGTCCGGCGGAAAATATCGCGCAGGCGGTTCATCTTCTTTCTTATCATAAAGCCGCCGCCTGTTTCCGTCACCTCGCCTTCGAGGATGCTCTCGCGCGTGTTGTAGCGATAGAGTTTCAGGAACATATTGTCGCGCCGGGTTAGGCGGTATTCCAGCGAGACGTCCTCGAGCAGGTTGTCGGCAAACCCCTCCGACGCTCCCGCTCCGTCGCTCACCTTACCGCCGATCGATATCTTGACGCGGTCGGAGAACAGCGACTTCGAAACGCTGTACGAATAGTCGGTGTAGGTTCCGCCCGAGGAGACGTCGTGGGTGTTTATGCCCATCGAGATATCGACCCCTTTGAGGTTGTTTCTGGCCCACTGGTTAACCTCCTTCGATATGAAGTCGTTGAGTTGGTTGCGGGCGTTGAACGCGGTTCCTTTCGACGAAACGCCCGGCCCCGTGTACTGATTATAGATAAGCAGGGAGAGAGCCTGCTGCATTCGTCCCTCATTCGACATCGCCATAAGCTGATCCTGGATCATCAGATCGCCCGGCGCCGCCACGTCGAAGGTCATGTCGATGCCCGAAAGAGAGCCCGAAACGGCGACGGTGATCTCGAATTCGACCTCGCGCTCGTCGCCTCCGTCGTAATTTAGCCTGACATCCATCGCCTGTGTGGCGGTGACGTGGAACTGGGGACTTGCGACGGGGCCCGCCCACTCGACATAGCTGCCGTCGGCGACCGCGAATATTTTCTGCGGAATGACCGGCGGCTTGTAGTAGAGCACACCGCCGCTCAGCGTGTAGCGTCCCGACATGCGGGTATCGCCCTGAGTGTTCATCGACAGCGACAGATCGCCGCCACCGACGAGTTCCACGCGGTTCTCGTTCAACTCGTCGAGGCTGACGGTAGCTTTAAGCCCCTCGCCGATGTTCACACCTATCAGCATGTCGACCCCGACGCGGCCCAAAGGAGGAAGCGGGATCTCGTCCTCTTCCGAGAGAGAGTCGGCGAAAGAGACGAACTGCACTATGTGTTGCTTCTCGTCGCGCACCTCCTGTCCGCCGCCGCGAAGAATGTAGACTATGTCGGTATCTCCCGAGAGGTCGACGTCGCCTCTGACACTGATGGCGTTCAAAGCGCCGCGGGCCGTGATATTAGCGTCGAGCGAACCCGTGCCATAGAGCTGTGAACCGCCCACGTGGCGCGAGTTCACGAACTGGAATCCTCTCGTCCTGACCGAAAGGTCGGCCGTCGGGGCCGCCAGGTTCGCGATACCCAGCACCCCGTTGATGGCAAGACGCCGTTCGTTGGGGGCGACCAAACCGAAGTTATTGAAGGTAACTCGATTGTCGGCAATGGTAACGCGTTCGGGCGAGATGCCGAAGGTGGTGCCGATCATGAGTATTTCGGCCTTCGCGCCGGTGAAGCCCAGATCGCCTTCGAGGGTCGGGTGCGACGGGTCGCCCGAGATACGCACCTTGCCGTCGAGATCGCCCGTCAGATCGGCTGTCCCGGCGGGCAGAAAACCTTCGACTATCGCAAGCGGCACGCCGGGAATATCGACGTTGAAGTCGATCGCTCCCGCGGAGTAGGTACCTTTGGCGGTGAGGGCCACACGTTTGTCGAGTTGCACCGAGGTATTGAGCAGCATACGTCCCGAATCGCCGGAAATGAAACCCACATTGGCGTCTATGTCGGCAACGCGGCGCGACTGATACTTGAAGTCTTTCGCGCCGACGGTGCCCCTGACTCCGATGATATTGCCATACCGCTCGCCCGAGTGAAAGCCGAAGGTGATGTCCGACGAGAGCAGGCCGCCTACGGGAGGAGCGGTCGGGAAAAGGTCGAGCATACTTTCTATGTCGAGTCCTCCGGCTTCGAGGCGTAGCGCCCCGTCCGGAATTCCAGGCAACGACGCCGACGTGAGCGCGATATGGCGTTCCGGAGTGGTCAAATGCAGATCGGCGCGCAGGGTTCCGTCGAGACCGTACTCCACCCAATTGCCCGAACCCGGGGCGGAGGCATGGAATGTGTCGCCCTCGGCGCCGACCACCCACTGTTCGTAACCCAACACGGGGTTCGGCATAAATTCGGCGCGAATGGTGCTGTCCTGGCGAAGCGATGCCCGTATCCCGAAATCGAAACCGGTGGCGCCCTCGAGGTTTCGCTGTAATATATTGGCGGTCAAGGCTCTGCCGCTCGCACTTCCCGACACGCTGATAAGCCCGAGATCGGCCATGGCGCCGGGACGATTCGCAAGCCGGAGTTCATAATCCAACAGGTTGCCGTTGCGCACGGCGTGCAGAGCGAGGGTGTCTGCTTCGAGACCGGCGGCGGTAATCTCCGTCGCCAGGGCGTTTACATGGAACGGTTTACCCTCTTCGGTCGAAAGGTCGGCCGAGACGTTGCGGAAATCGAGCCCCTTCAGGCGTGCGAACTCGTGCAGGAAGTTTCCCCGGCCCGCCTTCGCCCTGAGCGTCATCGCGGGGAACGCACTTTGGAGGCTGTCGGGACTGAAATGGAGTTCGGCCAACTGCCTTTGCACTTCGCTTCCCGTCTTCGAGGCGCTGCGGATAAGCGAATCTATCGGCAGGGGCGAGGAGACATCGACGGCAAGGTCGCCCGAACGAAGATTGGCCCGCATACCCGCCATCGAAGCCGAAGCGTGCAACGTGGTGGAGGCGATGCTGTGGCGCGCTCCGTCGAAACGCACCACGGTCGAGTCGATCTGTGCGTCCACCAGATAGCTCATCGGAACAGGACGGTGCGAGGGGTCTGCAAGGGAATCGCGCGCCAGAAGGGCGTCGAGCGATATATCGGTGACGAGAAGGTCGCTCAGGCTCTTAACATGTGCCGCGATATCGCCCTTGTCGGCGGTAATGTGGGCTGTGATATGCCCCAGATCGGTATTTTTATAGTCGAGCCGGTCGAGAGCAACATCGGCCTCGGCTTGCAGTGCAGTCGGATCGAAACCTTGCCCGCTGGCGGTCACGGAACCGGCCACAACTCCGAGGGAGTCGCGCGGCAGAAATCTGTCGAGCGGGAAATCGACAATGCGCAAGTCGGCTTCGTAAGTTTGCACGCCGGGAGCAAACCGCCCTTTCCCTTCGATCCGTCCCGTGTCGGCGCGGAGCGTGAAATCGGCGACATTGTAGCTTTCGGGCGTGAAATCGGCCCTCGCGTGAAGGGTCATGCCGCGAGGAATGGCGAGACGGTGCCTCAGGGCGGTGTCGGCCACGAAGCTCCTCGCGAAATCGAGGTCGAGGAGTTCGCCGTCGAGGGTCACGTTGCCCGAAAGTGCGGCGGGCTCCATAAGCGAACGCAGAGTGCCGCTGGCCTTCAGCGAGACGTTCGGGGCGAGCGCCGCCGACAGATCGTCGAGAGTCAGGTGGTCGAGCGTGCCCTTCACATCGCCTTTCACGGTCACGTTCTTGCCCGCCAACGCCGGTTCGAACTGCGCGGGAAGCGGAGCGAAGAGGGCTATTTCCCCCGTCGAGACCGAAGCCGTGAGTTGTGCCGAGACGGGAGTTTGCGGGTCGGCTTTCATAATGCCCTCTCCCGCCGTGACCGACCCTTCGAGATGCGACCCGGTGGTGGCAAGAACGAAATCTTTCAGGAAAAGTCCCGTGCCGTTCATCTCGAAATCGCCGCCGCCGTCGGTCACGGTAAGTCCCGAGCGTTCGGCAAGGTGCAATTTCTCGAAACGGACGGAAATGTCTCCGCCGCGGAATTTGAGATCGCGCACCGACATCCCGACCTCCGAGGCGCGGATATGGTGGTAATCAAATGGCGTAGCCGGAGCCGGAACAGAATCGACAGGCATATCGAGAGCAAGAGCAAAGTCGAGCAGATCGAAGCGGCTCACCTCGATCTTCCAGTCGGGGGAAAGGGTGTCCGCCGCGGGTGCGGGATCGCCGGATCCGCTTCCCATGGAGAGGGCGACATCGCCCCTGTCGAGGGTGGTGCGGCCCACACCGATCGACTTTCTGGCGGGATCGAACTCCGCCGTGGCGATCCTAAGGGCGTTTATACGCGCCCGGAGTGTCATTCCCGAAACGGTGTCGCGATACCCGGCGGCGGTATTTTCCAGCCCGATGTCCGACACCCTCACCTGTCCTTTAATCAGCGGCAATAGCGCGGCGTGAACCTGCGCCCGCCCGATCCGGGCAAGGGTATCTCCGGCAGGCGTTATCACCGTGGCCTCCACAACCGAAACCCCCAACGGGAAACGCATCCTGAACCGCTCTACCGTAAGGTGATAACCCGTCTTGCGGGCGACGATCTCCGACGCCTTTCCGACGGCGAATTTCTGCACGGCGGGTATGTAGACGACCACACCCAGCAACAGCGCAAGGGATAGTATCCCCACGAGTATCCACATTCCCAGGACAATACGGTTTTATAACTTCGGTTTATCAAATCAATACAAACTTCGCCGAATCCGTTATCGCACGTTTCGCAATTTCACTCCGGAGTATTCGGTACCGGCCGCAAAAAACATACCATACCGGCGTCGGCATAACTTGTTTAACGACACTTATCGGGATCGACGCCGAAAGGTTCGGCCCTGCGACAGGCGCCCAGAGGTTCTATATGTACCTCTATGTCGTATACTCCGTCGATTCCGGCGCGGATGCTCTCCTCCACCCTGTCGGCAATTTCGTGAGCCGCGGCGACGCTCAGATCGCCCTCCACTTCGATATCGAGGTCGATCATGTACCGTCCACCGATGAGCCTGGTGCGGATATGGTGCGGATTGCACGCCTCGGGCACACGGCCTACGGCGTCGAATATCTGTCCGTAGATATTCTCGTTCTTCACCCCGTCCATCAAAGCGAATCCCGACTCCAGGAATATTTCGATCCCCGTCTTGAGAATGAAAAGGCTCACGATACATCCCGTTATCGGGTCGAGGATCGGCAATTTCAGTACATAAGTGAAAAACAGTCCCGCCAACACGCTCACCGAGATTATCACGTCGTTGCGCATGTTCTTTGCGTTGGCGATAATGAGTTCCGAGCCCGCGCGTTTGCCCACACGGAACTGGTACCACGCCAGAGCGAGCTTACCCGCGATCGAAAAGAGCGTCACCCACAGCGCGATGGCGGCCGGAAGCTCCCTCTCCTCGCCCGAGATTACCATTCCCACCGACGAGACCATCATCTGCACCCCCGCGAAGAAGACCACGAGCGACAACACTATGGTGGCCACGCTCTCGGCCTTGTCGTATCCGAACGGATAGCGGCGGCTCGGCGGACGGCGGATGATGAAAGCCGCCACGAGCATCGCCACGGAGATCACGACGTCGGTCGAGGAATCGACCCCGTCACCGAGCACGGCCATACTTCCGGCCGCAAGCCCCACAGCCACTTTCGCCGCCGCAAGCACCGCGTTCCCGATGGTGCTTATCCACGATGTGCGCACCAGAATGCGCTCCTTGTCCCTTCTGTCGTCCGCCATAATGTCGCAAAGATACAAAACCTTTCTTATCTTTGCAGGACAAAACGATAAGACGATGGCTCTATTCGATATATTCAAAAAGAAAAAAAGCGAACCCGAGACCGAGGTTGCCCGGGAGCACGAAGTGCTCAACGCCGGTCTCGAAAAGACGCGCGAGGGGTTGTTCTCGCGTCTGGCGCGCACGGTTGCGGGACGTTCGCGGGTCGACGAGGAGATGCTCGACGAGGTCGAAGAGATTCTCATATCGTCCGATGTGGGGGTCGAGACCACCGTCGGCATAATCAGACGCATAGAAGAGCGTGTGGCGCGCGACAAATACATGAACGCCGCCGAACTGCAGTCGATACTTCGCGAGGAGATCGCCGCCCTTTTAGAGGAGAGCGACGGCGAAAAAGATAATTTCGGCATCACCCTGCGCGAAGGCGAACCTTATGTGCTTATGGTCGTGGGCGTCAACGGCGTGGGCAAGACCACCACCATCGGCAAACTCGCCGCACAACTCACCCGCGCCGGCAAGAAGGTCTACATCGGGGCCGCCGACACCTTCCGCGCCGCCGCCATCGACCAGCTTCAGGTATGGGCCGACCGTGCGGGTGCGACGATGGTGCGCCAGCAGATGGGCTCCGACCCCGCTTCGGTGGCCTACGACACCCTTCGCTCGGCGGTCGCGAACGGCGCCGACGTCGTTATGATCGACACGGCGGGCAGGTTGCACAACAAGATAGGACTGATGAACGAACTGACGAAGATCCGCAACGTCATGGCAAAAGTGGTGCCCGACGCCCCCCACGAAGTAATGCTGGTACTCGACGGTTCGACCGGGCAGAACGCCTTCGAGCAAGCGCGCGAGTTCACCGCCGCGACTAAAGTCAATTCGCTGGCCATCACCAAATTGGACGGCACGGCGAAAGGAGGCGTCGTGGTCGGCATCAGCGACCGTTTCCGCGTTCCGGTTCGTTATATCGGCGTCGGCGAGGGCATCGACGACCTGCAGATATTCGACCGGAAAACCTTCGTCGACGCACTTTTCGGGAATTGATGATGGGATTCGAGAATATGACGGAACGGGAAATATTGCCGTCGGCTTTAGCCGACGGATCTGCCGGACACTCCGCCCACACGGGCTTTAGCCCAATTACAGGCGTTGGGCTGAAGCCCGGGGCCGTTAGCAGACTCTTTATCCGTCGGCTAAAGCCGACGGCAATATATCTTTACATCGCGTTAACCACACTTTCAATTTTCAACTGTCGACCGTCAACTCTCCATGCCCAGGAGCGTCCCGAAACCGAATGGCTGGAGCGTCTCGCTCCGGGCTACGACTCCGTGGTGCGCGATCCCGTGGAGTACCGCCGGGTGCTCGATAAATTCTCCGCGGCTTTGGTAAGGTTGTCGGTAAGGGAGTGTGCCATCGTCTATTACGGATTCCCCATGCAGCCGGAGTTCTCCACCGCCGTCGCGGGCGAGGAGGATCTGATGCGCGCCGTCATGGCCGAGGATTACGCGGCGGCTTACGCCCTGGGGGTACATATTCTGGAACATGCGCCGGTCAACCTCACGGCCCTCTACTGGACGCTTTTCGCGGCGACGGAAATAAACCGCCCCTGGGAGGTGCGCAACTCGTTGAGAGGGAGATATAACAACATCACCCATATCATCTCGCTCAGCGGCGACGGCACCTCTCCCGAGAGCGCCCTCAAAGTCGTGTGGCCGGGTGATATGTACACCTACACCATGCTGGAGTTGGGCCTTAATATCGGCGACGGCTTTTTGTGGGACGAACGCTGGACCGAGTTCGAGGTGACGCCCGACGGGCCGGGAGCGAAGTTCAAAAATCCATCTATCTTCTTCGAACAGTGGAAAAAATAAACATCATCACGATGGGGTGTTCGAAGAACCTCGTCGATTCGGAGCATCTTGCCGCAAAGTGCGCGGCGGCCGGATACGACATAGTCTTCGACAGCAACTCCAAGGATGCCCGGGTGGTCGTTATCAACACCTGCGGCTTCATAGGCGACGCCAAGGAGGAGTCGATAGATATGATCCTCGAGTGCGCGGCGGCGCGGACACGCGGCCAGATCGACCGGCTGTATGTCATCGGCTGCCTGTCGGAACGTTACGCCGACCAGCTTCGGGGCGAGATCCCGGAGGTGGATGCGTTTTTCGGCGCGCGGGGGTTGGATGATATTCTCGACGAACTGGTTGGGCTGAAGCCCGGGGAAACGAAAAGCGCCTCCGACCCGTCGGCTAAAGCCGACGGCAAACGAGCATCGGAGATGCGAGGCTCAACGACCGGGCGCCGACCTTCGCCAAAGGCGGGAGAGGCATCTTGCGTAGGAGATAATGATAGCAGGGGAAAATCTTCCCGCCGAGGATTGGAACCCTCGGAGATGGAATATCGAGTCGATAAGGGTTTGGAATTATCATTGCCGTCGGTTTTAACCGACGGTTCGGGCAACGGCAAACTATCCCCGGGCTTTAGCCCAACTCGAATTATCTCGACTCCGCCGCACTATGCTTACTTAAAGATATCCGAAGGCTGCGACCGCCGGTGCGGGTTCTGCGCGATCCCGCTGATCCGGGGGCCGCATGTTTCGGTACCGATCCCGGAACTTGTCCGCGAGGCCGAGGAGCTCGCGGCCGGAGGGGTCAGGGAGCTGATGGTCATCGCCCAGGACACCACTTACTATGGTCTCGACCTCTACGGCGAAAGACGCCTCGGAGAGCTTCTGCGGCGGCTGGCGCGCATCGAAGGCATAGAGTGGATAAGGCTCCACTATGCCTATCCTGCGGGTTTCCCCGAAGATGTGATCGAGGCCATGCGCGACGAAGAAAAGATATGCAAATACATCGACATTCCGCTCCAGCACATCGCCGACGGCCAACTCAGAGCCATGAAGCGGGGTCTGGGAAGCGACGGGACACGCCGGCTCGTTAAGAAGTTGCGCGAAGATATTCCGGGCCTGGCCATACGCACCACGATGCTCACGGGCTATCCGGGCGAGACCGAAGCCGATTTCGAGGAGCTTTTAGACTTTGTACGCGAGGCGCGTTTCGAGCGGTTGGGCGTATTCCCCTATTCCGAGGAGGAGGGCACCCACTCGGCTGAAAAGCTCGCCGACGATGTTCCGGACGAGGTGAAACAGCGGCGCGTAGAGCGCCTGATGGAGCTTCAGGCGGGAATCTCTGCCTCGTTGAATGCCGACAGGATCGGCGCCACGGAGAGGGTCATGGTCGACAGGCGGGAAGGGGATCATTGGGTGTGCCGCTCACAGCGCGACTCGCCCGAAGTCGACGGCGAGATCCTGCTCGAAGCGTCGGACAAAGAGCTCTATCCCGGCGATTTCGTCACGGTGAAGATCATCGGCGCGGACGAATATGACCTGTTTGCTGAACTTTCGTAATTCGTAATTCGTAATTCGTAATTATTATTACTATCTTTGTAGTGTCATGTCGGGAAAGGCACTCATAGAGAGCATCGCGAAGGGTGCTGAGAGACTGATCGGAGAGAACCGGAAGTTGAGAGGCGAGGTCGAAAAATTGGAAACCTCGCGGGGAAAACTGCGCGAGGAGAACCGGCGTCTAACCCTCGAAAACGCCGCCCTCGAAAGGCAACTGGCGGTCAGGGAACTGGCGGACGGTTTTTCGGGAAAAGTTCCCGATGGACATGGCATGAAAATAGCGCGGGCAAGGGTCAACCGTCTTATGCGGGAGGTCGACCGATGTATCGCGTTGCTGAACAAAGAGGCTTGAAAACAGAAGTTAAACGTGAAGGACGGATCGTGTATGGTTTCGCTTTACTCGCAATTCGTAATTCATAATTCGTAATTGCAAGTTGGCTAAGCTGTCGATAACGCTCAAAATTGCAGGAACGAGCTATCCGTTCCCCGATATAGAGAGTTCCCAGGAGGAGGTCTACCGCCTCGCCGAGAAGGAGGTGAACAAACTGTTCGGCGAAAATGCGCACCCGTCGTTGCTTCCTAAGGATCAGTTGGCTCTGGCGGCGTTGCATCTTGCGATGGAGAACATCAAGCTCCGCACCGGTCTTTCGCCCGACGCTTACCGCGACCGCCTCGCCGAAGTGGATACACGGATAAACGACTATCTGCGCCAAACGGAAAAAAAGTAACACCAGAGGTTCTTACACATACAGGAAAGACTTAAAAGAGGTCACTTAAACCCTCTTTTCCGAAGTGATTTTTCGGCTGTTTTCGAGACTGTTTTTTATCCGCAACGAGGCGCAGGGCGGTTCCCCTGTAACGAGTTGCGGATGAAAAACAGGCCGGAAAGAGTGAAAAAGAACGAGGAAAAGAGGGTTTAAGGGACCTCTAAACTCCCGCTGATTCCTTAAGTTTTGCGAAACTCAACACTTTATAAATCAGGGTTGAAGTGCGCTCTCCAAAAACAGGCCTTAACCTCGCTCAAGCGAGGTGCACAGTGAACATTCGTGCCGTTGGACGTTTGCGGTGCAGCCCAGACCCCGTTCATGACGTCTCGGAGATTCGTCAAACAAGAAAAGGAATCGGCGGTTTTTTATATAGTGGAAAAATGAAAGTTGAAAGTGGAAAGTGAGCTACGCGATAAAAATTTTGCATTAGCTTAACTTTCAACTTTCCACTTTCAACTTTCAACTGACCAAGACCGGAGGGGCGGGTCGGATGTGCCCCACAACATATATTATCTTTAACCTACCATGACCGTTGGAATAACAATAGGCATTGCGGCTGTGGCCGCGGCCGTAGCAGTCGGACTTACGCTGCTGTTCACAGGAAACCTTTCGAAAAAACGCCGCTCCTCGATCCTCAAAGAGGCCGAAGCGGAGGGCGAAATGATCAAAAAAGAGAAAATTCTTCAGGCAAAGGAGAAATTCATTCAGCTGAAAAGCGAACACGACCGCACGGTAAACGAACGAAACCAGAAGATCGCCCAAAGCGAGCAGCGCGCCAAGCAGATCGAAGCGGGACTCGAGGGCCAGAAACGCGAACTCGAGAACAAGGCGAAGGATCTCGACGGCAAGATGCGTGAACTGGAGAACAAACAGCGCGACGCCGAAAAGCTCAAGGAGCAGTACGCGGCCCAATCGGTCGCCCTCGACCGCAAAAAAGAGGAACTCGCCGCCGTCATCTCCGATCAGAACAAACGCCTCGAGGCGATAGGGGGCATGAGCGCCGAGGAGGCTAAAAGCATCCTCATCGAGAACGTCCGCTCCGAAGCCGAGGCCCAGGCGGCCGCCTACATCTCCGAAACGCTGGAGGAGGCAAGGATGACCGCTGGTAAAGAGGCTAAAAAGATCGTCGTGCAGTCGATCCAGAGGGTCGCCACCGAGACCGCCATCGAAAACTCGGTCACCGTGTTCAACATCGAGAGCGACGAGATCAAGGGACGTATCATAGGCCGCGAAGGGCGCAACATCCGCGCTCTGGAAGCCGCCACCGGGGTCGAGATCATCGTCGACGACACCCCCGAGGCGATCATCCTGTCGGGCTTCGATCCGGTGCGCAGGGAGATCGCGCGCCTGGCCCTGCACCAACTCGTCACCGACGGCCGCATCCACCCCGCGCGTATCGAGGAGGTGGTGACCAAGGTCGAAAAACAGATCGAGGAGGAGATAGTCGAAGCGGGCAAGCGTACCGCCATCGACCTGGGTATCCACAACCTACACCCCGAGCTCATCCGCCTGATAGGCAAGATGAAATACCGCTCGTCGTATGGCCAGAACCTGTTGCAACACGCGCGCGAAACAGCCAACCTGTGCGGTATCATGGCCGCCGAACTCGGCCTGAACGCCAAGACCGCACGCCGGGCAGGACTTCTGCACGACATCGGCAAGGTGCCCGACGACCAGCCGGAGTTGCCGCACGCAATCATCGGGATGCAGCTTGCCGAGAAATACAAGGAACGCCCCGACATTGCCAACGCCATAGGCGCCCACCACGACGAGATGGAGATGACCTCGCTCATCGCTCCCATCGTGCAGGTTTGCGACGCCATTTCGGGCGCGCGTCCCGGTGCGCGTCGCGAAGTCGTCGAGAGCTACATTAAGCGTCTCAAGGAGATGGAAGATATCGCGATGGCCTATCCGGGCGTGATGAAAACCTACGCCATTCAGGCGGGAAGGGAACTTCGCGTGATAGTCGGCGCCGACAAGCTCGACGACGCCCAGAGCGACCAACTCTCGCACGACATCGCAAAGAAGATCCAGGAGGAGATGACCTATCCCGGTCAGGTGAAGATCACGGTTATCAGAGAGACGAGGGCGGTTTCTTACGCGAAATAGGCATCGAGCGGCGCTTCGGTTCACCGGCCGGGCGAAACAAATAACCGCAGTCCGCGCAACACACTTACTATTAAATAATTACAAAAGCGGTTAGATAACCGCTTTTGTTTGTTTTCAGGGATCCGGGAGTACTATCTTTGCACCGAAGTTTAACTCTAAAAAACGATCTCCATGAAAAAAATTATTTTACTTGTCGCCGCCTGTGTGGCAATCGCCCTCACCGCCAACGCACAAACTCCCGACATCCAGGGTACGTGGCGTGCGACCAACCTCGACGGGAAGCAGATTCCCAAAGAGTATTCGGTTGTCAAAATCTTCAACTCGACCCACTATGCCATGATTATGAGCGACGCCGAGAGCAATATTATTGCCGCTGTCAGCGGACCCTACTCTTTTGACGGCGACACCCTCATCGAAACATACGCCACCTCGATCGGATCGAGTCCCGATGCCAAAGGAAAACGGATAATATCCAAAATCACGTTCGAAGGCAATCTGATGACCCAATTGGGCCGTCTCGAGGGCGGGAAACCCGATACGGAAGATGCAACGTGGGAGAGGGTGGAATAATGTGTCGCTTCTTGTTCGCACTTTTTGCAGCGACGGTCTTGGGGCTGTCGCCTGCAAACGGTAATACCCTCGAAGATAACTCGCGCGGTACGGTTTCGTCCGATACCACCGGCTTTTCCGCAGACACCCTCGCGTTGGTCGACGGGAAGCGCCTGCTCGACGAGGAGCGGTATGACCTTGCGCGGGAACGCCTGAAGGAGAGTGCACAATCAGACAATATACACATCCGCATCAAGGCGCTCCTGTATCTCAACGAACTGGAAGTGGAACTCGAGAATTACGACGCCGCGCGCGTCCATCTCGAAGAGTACCATATCGAGGCAATGAGGCTTTTTCATCACGTGACGGACATGCAACACGAGATGACGGAGCAGATGGCCACGATCGACAAACGCCATCGTCGATTGGTGAGCGGAGTAATGTGTGCGGCGGCACTTATTCTCGTGGGCGCAGTGTTAGTCGTTGTGATGCAACGGCGGCGGAGAGTGGTTGCAAAGCTGTCAGCAACGGACATTTCCGACTGGCACAGATACAAGGCCGATGTGAAGGCATTCGAACAGACCGGAATATATGCCGAGATAGTCGACCTGGCGTTGCAATCGCGAGGGCGTGGGGCGCGTGTCATGCCTTTGGCGAGGCAGGAGGCTTTGGACAGGGAACTTGCGGTGGGTTTCGCACATTTTGCCGTACGGTTGCAAAGCGAATATCCGTCGCTCACGGCGGGAGACGTGAAGTTGTGCTGCCTGTCGCTTGCAGGATTGTCGACATGGGCACGCGCGCTATGCTTCGGTTCGACCGAGACCAACATTATCAAGCAGCGCAAATACAAGATAAGACGCAAGATGGAACTCGACGCAAGCGGGAAATCCGATCCTCGCGGGACGGCGTTGTTCGAGTTTATTTTCGCCGACCGCCGGACAAGTGTCGGTGAAAGCATCTTGCGAGGCAGGTAAATCTGCGGCGGCCATACAAGTTAAACAGAACGGCCGCTCGAAAGGGCGGCTGTTGCTTTTCTATCGAAGACAGAGGTTATTTGTCCGCGTCGTTTATCATTTTACGGATGACATCGGAGAGTAGTTGCAGATCTTGCTTGACGACGGTGAATATCTCTCCTGCATCGACATCGAAATAATGATGAGCAATAATATCGCGGAGTCCCATCACTTCTTTCCATGGAATCTCGCCGTATTGTGACAGCAATTTGCCGCCCGTTCGGCGGTCGAGCGCCTTGACCTCTTCCCCTATAGTCAAGAGTTTCATACACACGGCATTCAAAAGTATCATACCGTCTGAATTCGATGTGAATCCGTCGTCAGAGTCTATGCTCTGGGTCCAAACAGCGATCTAATCGAGCGACCTTGCAATACGGCGAAGAATTTCGGCTATGAAAATTGCATCATACATAGATGACGTCTTTTAAAATTCGATCGCGGAAAGCGGGATCGAGCCCTTTGTGGTCACGGACCACATCGACTGTCGCACCGAGATAATTTTCGAGCGCGAGCGGCAGGCCGGTCAGTGATTTCAGCCCGAGAGGCACCCCTTCGTAATAGACATCCACATCGCTTTGGGAGGTGTTGTCGCCGCGAGCTACAGAACCGAAAATACCGATACGACTGATGCCGTATTCGGCGCCATGTTCCGAAGCGAACTTACGCAACTTGCGTAAATATGTATCACGCGTTAACATATAGCTATAAATCAATACAAATATACATAAAAAATGAGCATATCACAGCACTCTCTTTAAAAGTTTCATATTCCAACAGCGTGATAGTCGGGATTGTATTTTAATCACAGGTATTTCCGAAATACGATGCAGGGTCGGACGGTTTGTTTTTGGCGGTACTACCGCAAAACAAGCAGGGGCGATAAAAAGAATCCGGCGGAGAGCGCTTCGGGGGGAAAGCACTTCCGCCGGACCTCCGGGCGCGGGGATGGATTATTATAACCCATCCGCGGTACAAAGATAATCATTTTTTGTTTATAGACAATTTAGTGCAGAAAAATAATTGAACGATTCACGTCCTTTGTATTTATGGCAAAGAGACGAAACGAAATAATGATCGGGCGAGTTGCAAAGAGATTTCGACAACTAAGAAAAGAAAGAGGCCTCACATTGGAAGCCGCGTCTATGGATACCGATCTAAATGTCAGCAGGATAGAGTATAGCAAAGTCGACATGTCCCTGACCTCCCTCGCCATTCTGTGCGAATACTACGATATATCTCTCGGCGAGTTCTTCAACAGCCTGGATGACCGGTAATTACATCAGGGTATTGTCTTCGGGATTGTAGCCGGTGTCTTCATTCAGGCCGGGGCCTTCGGCGGCGGCGACGGCAAGTTGGTCGCAGCGTTCGTTCTCGGGAATGGAGGCGTGGCCCTTCACCCACACGAAGCGCACGCGGTGGCGGCGATAAACACGCAGAAAACGCGCCCACAGGTCGGGGTTTTTCTTTTTCGCGAAGCCTTTACGCTCCCAACCGAACACCCATCCCTTCTCCACGGCATCGACCACATAGCGAGAATCGGAGTAGACCGTCACCCCGTGGCCGTCGCCTTTCAGCGTCTCCAGCCCCACGATCACGGCCAGCAGTTCCATCCGGTTGTTGGTCGTGAGGCGGAAACCCGCCGAGAGCTCCTTGCGATGTGGCGGTAATCCCGCTCCTGCCGGAGCCAGCAACACGACGCCATAGCCGCCCCTGCCGGGATTGCCCTTCGCCGCGCCGTCTGTATAGATGGTTACATTTGCCATGCCTAATCACATGGCATATAGAGTTTCAGGAGCAATATCGGCTCCATTGTTCCACTCTATGGTCCAATCGGAAAGGTGGAATTTTTTGAAGTATTCGATATCTCTCAAAGGCTCGAAAATGCCTTTGAAATGATAATCCTTCAGGTCGACGGTCTTTTTCGAGCCGTCGCTGAACGCCAAAGCTATCTTGTACCCTCCCGCATAGGTCGCATCTGTTACCCAAATCAATTCCATAAGTATTCTATTTTAGCGGTTCGATACTGTTCATCTCTATATGGTTTTCCATTCTTTGCCAATTATCTATCAACTCGGTTCTGTGCAAATCCAACCACTCGAACACCAAATTTAATGCCCGACGTGGCAGAGAACCTTGAATAATTCCATCGATTATAGTTACAGTCGCTCTGTATTCTCCATATTTCACATGAAAATGTGGAGGATTGTGGTCATCAAAAAGCATCGTTATGATGATTCCGTAAAATGCGGATATGACAGGCATAAAGGTCTTTTTTTACAAAGATAATTCGTAATTCGTAATTTTTAACTCGTAATTGTAAAAAAGTAAAGGGTTCGAAAACGAACCCTTTACTTTTTTACATCATTCCGCCCATTCCGCCTCCGGGAGGCATCATGGGTGCGGGATGGTCTTCTTTCTTGTCGACCAGAACGCACTCGGTCGTGAGGAACATCGAGGCGATCGAGGCGGCGTTCTCGAGAGCGACGCGCGCAACTTTGGTCGGGTCGATGATACCGGCGGCAAATAGGTCTTCGTACTTCTCGGTGCGGGCGTTGTAACCGAACGAACCCTTGCCCTCGCGAACCTTGTTGACGACCACCGAGCCTTCGCCTCCGGCGTTGGCGACGATCTGGCGCAGAGGCTCCTCGATGGCGCGGCGAACGATGGCGATACCGGTGGTCTCGTCGTCGTTCTCGCCCTTAAGGATTTCGAGAACGTCGGCCGCGCGTATGTAGGCGACACCGCCGCCCGGGATTATCCCCTCCTCGATGGCGGCACGGGTCGCGGCAAGAGCATCCTCGACGCGGTCTTTCTTCTCCTTCATCTCGACCTCGGTCACGGCGCCGACGTAGAGAACCGCGACACCGCCCGCGAGTTTCGCCAGGCGTTCCTGAAGTTTTTCGCGGTCGTAGTCGCTGGTGGTAGTCTCCATCTGTTTGCGGATCTGGGCGATGCGGGCGTCGATGCCTGCTTTTGCGCCGCCGCCGTTCACGACGGTGGTGTTCTCCTTATTGATCGTCACTTTGTCGGCCGTACCGAGCGCTTCGATTGTTGCCTGTTCGAGTTTGAAACCGGTGTCTTCCGAGATAACGGTGCCGCCGGTGAGGATAGCGATATCCTGAAGCATCTCCTTGCGGCGGTCGCCGAATCCCGGAGCTTTGACGGCGGCGATCTTCAGAGTTCCGCGCAGACGGTTAACCACCATCGTGGCGAGAGCTTCGCCGTCGACATCCTCGGCGATGATGACAAGAGCCCTTCCCTGTTGGGCAATGGGTTCGAGCACACCCATGATCTCCTTGAGGGTCGATATCTTCTTATCCGTGATGAGGATATAGGGTTTTTCCATCACGGCCTCCATCTTTTCGCTGTCGGTCATGAAGTAGGCCGAGATGTAGCCGCGGTCGAACTGCATACCCTCGACGACATCGACATAAGTTTCGGTACCTTTGGCCTCCTCGACGGTGATGACACCCTCCTTGTTGACCTTACCGACGGCCTCGGCGATCAGCGCGCCGATGGTTTCGTCGTTGTTGGCCGACGAGGTGGCGACCTGCTTGACCTTTTCGATATCCTCGCCCACCTGCTTCGACTGCTTGTTGAGGCTACCGACCACTTCGCCCACAGCCTTGTCGATACCGCGCTTGAGGTCCATCGGGTTCGCACCGGCGGTGACGTTCTTGATACCCACCGAGATGATGGCCTGTGCCAGAACGGTCGCCGTGGTGGTACCGTCGCCCGCGTCGTCGTTGGTGCGCGAGGCGACCTCCTTGACCATCTGGGCGCCCATGTTGGCGAACGGATCGTCGAGTTCGATCTCTTTGGCCACAGTCACACCGTCCTTGGTGATCTGGGGTGCGCCGTATTTCTTGTCGATGATGACGTTGCGGCCTTTGGGGCCCAGCGTCACTTTCACCGCGTTGCTGAGCGCGTCGACACCCTCCTTGAGAAGTTCGCGCGCCTCCACGTTATATTTAATTTCTTTTGCCATGATTTTCTAATTGATAATGGATAATTGATAATGGATAATTAGCCGATGATCGCAAAAATATCGGACTGCTTCATCATCAGGTAGGTCTCGCCGTCGTGGGTGATCTCGGTTCCGGCATACTTGCCGTAGAGAACCTTGTCACCTGCTTTCACCTCCATTTTGACATCTTCGGTGCCGGGGCCTGCGGCGACGACGGTTCCGGCAAGGGGTTTCTCCTTTGCGGTGTCGGGAATTATGAGGCCGCCCGCGGTTTTTTCTTCGGCGGGATCGGGCTTAACGAGCACGCGATCTGCCAACGGTTTGATTTTCATTGCTTTTATAAGTTATAAGTTAATAAGATTATGAGTTGTGATAGTTTCGCACCCCAGCGTACAACATATATGCCAAAGGGTTCGGGGTGCAAAATTGGCATTTTTTTATGACATATCCATATATTTCTTCCCTTCGCACGTGACAAAGTGACAGTTGTCGGGGCTCGATATGGCTCCTGATATCTTCAAATGAGCATTCCGGTTTGGTTTCTCACGAAATATTACTAACTTTGCCCTGCGTTGATTCTACCGGTCGGGGGTTGGTCGGCAAGCTATTCAGTACTGCACGGGCAATATCGAAACCACGACACGACGCAGGATCAAACTTTTGAACCAACTGATTGTGAATATTTAATTTGCTGATTGTTTAGACATTTTAATTAATATTAGTGATTATGAAAACTCTTCTCGATTCGATCAACGAAAAGATCGACGCCTTTCAGGCGAACGCAACATGCAATATCGAAAAAGCGAACAAAGCAGCCGGAGCCCGCGCAAGAAAAGCGTCGCTCGAGATCGAAAAAATGCTCAAGGAGTTTCGCAAGAAGTCGATGGAGGTGCAAAACAAAATATAATCGCCGCGGCGTGTGGTTCGATTATTGCATGGTGTTCGCCCCGGAAATAAATTCATAGAATAACGGTGAAGAAATTCCATATAGTGATCATTACCGCCCTGCTTGCTGTTACAGCGGCGGTGGCGTGGTGGTTCGAGCCTACCGGGTGGTTGGCGACCGGTGTCGTGGCGCTCGCTATGAGTTTCGTGATGATGTATTGCGCCGCGAAGAGCATTCTTGCCATATCCTATCGCAAAAGGCTGTACGACGAGCCGGGAGGTCGCCATATCCACACGACGCCCACCCCGCGATTAGGAGGGATCGCTTTCGCTCCCATCATTTTTTGCACGACTATACTCGCACTGACGCTCCACGAATCCTTCGCGCCCGAACATCACCTCGCGATCCCCGACTGCTTGATGTGGATCTCGGCGTTGACCTTCATTCATATGATCGGAATAGTCGACGATCTGGTCGGAGTGCGCTATTACGTGAAATTTTCGGCACAGATCATCGCGGCCCTTCTGGTGGTCGCTTCCGGATTCTGGATCAACGACATGGGCGGTCTTTTCGGTATCCACGCGCTGTCGGCCGGAGTGGGGATTCCTTTGACGGTATTCTTTATAGTCGGTATCATCAACGCGTTCAACCTTATCGACGGCATGGACGGACTCGCGGCCGGAATATGTATGATCGCGTTCGCCATTTACGGCATACACAGCTTCGTTGCGGGTAAGTTTTTTTTCTCGCTGGTGGCATTCTCGGCTCTCGGAACACTGATGCCTTTCTCCTATCTGAACGTACACGGATTGGGAAGGCGTCGGCGCAAACTCTTCATGGGCGATACCGGTTCACAGACCCTCGGCATGGCTGTAAGCGTGTTGGCCGTGGGGCAAATAATGAACAATGGCACAGTCCTTGTAGCTAAAGATTTCATTCTGGCACTGTCGCCGCTGGTGGTACCGGTTTTCGACGTGGCTCATGTGGTACTTTTCAGGATGCTCCGAGGGAACCATCCGTTTCATCCCGACATGACCCACATTCACCACCGGCTCATGAAGTTGGGATCCAATCAGCGTAAGGCGTTGGCGCTGATAGTGTATCTGGCGGCGATCTTTGTGGCAGTGAACATGTTGCTGGTGTCATACGTCTCCTTGACGTGGATATTGATAATAGACATAGCCTTGTGGTGCGCGATCAGCGGAGCGATGTGCTTGCTGGCGCGGCGAAAAAAGGCGGCGAAGAACGAAATGTGTGGGAACGATATAAAGACCGACGAACAAATTGTAAAGGATTAAGAACATTATTAACATTAAAAATTTTGAACACAACCTCAATTAATTAAAGCTATGAAAAAAATTACACTCGTTGCCTTATTGGCAGCTTTCTCGCTGAGCGCATTCGCTCAGGGAGGTGAAAGAGGGCCTTTTCTGACGAACAGGTTCGGTGACAACTGGTTCATCGCTGCCGCAGGCGGTGTGAACGTGTATTTCGGTGAATCTGACGGCTACGTCAAATTCGGCAAACGTATGGCTCCGGCCCTCGACGTCGCTCTCGGCAAATGGTTCACTCCCGCCGTGGGTGCCCGCTTGGAATATTCGGGTCTTAAAGCCAAGGGTGGTAGCCCCTATGCTGGTGCTCCGTTCGTAGTTGGATCTGTCCTGACAGGAAAAGGCGACCACTCCTATTTCCCCAAGAAGTTCAACTATACCTTCATCCACGCCGACTTCCTGTGGAACATTTCGTCCGCATTCGGTGGATATAAGGAAACCCGCTTCTGGGAATTCGTTCCTTTCGCAGGTTTCGGTCCCGCCATCGCAGCCAAGACCGAAGGTGAAAAACACAAGATCCGTGAATTCGGCTTCACCGCAGGTCTTATCAACAAACTGCGCCTCGGTAACCGCGTCGACCTCAACATCGAAGCTCGCGGTATGCTCGTCAAACAGATCTTCGACGGTGTCTCCGGAGGCCGCAGGGGCGAAGGTATGCTCAGCGTAACCGCCGGTCTGAGTGTTAAGCTCGGCAAGACCAACTTCGACAAGTACGTTCCCGTTCCTCCCGCCGACTACACTCCCTACAACAACCGCATCAACGCTTTGGAAGGTGATCTGGCTGCTTCGAACGCCCGTGCCGACCAGTTGGCAAGGGATCTGGCCGCTGCTCGCAATCAGGTCAGGATCGATAAGGAGTATCTTTTCCCCGATGTGGCTATCTTCTTCGAAATCGGCAAAGCCACTCTCAGCAAGAAAGAGAAAGTTAACGTCGATTTTATTGCCGACGCCATCAAGAAGATGCCGGCAGGCAAGAAGATCGTTCTCGACGGCAACGCCGACAGTGTGACCGGTACCCATAAGCGCAACATGACGCTGGGCGAACAACGTATCAAGACCGTTTACGACGAACTTATCAAGAGGGGTGTGAAACCCGAACAGATCGAGTTCATCAACCACGGCGACACTCAGGAACCGTTCGGCCGCGAAAATCCCACGCTGAACCGCGTTCTTATCATCGAACAGTATAGCTCTTGTTTAAGAGCTTGTTTTGCAGTTAAAAATCAAAACGCACCTTTTTCAAAAACAGCCGGGATACCGGCTTCGGTTTATCCATGAAAAGAGCTTTATTAACCCTTTCTGCGATACTGTTCACCCTCCAAGCATTCGCCCAACTGCCCGACGAGCAGGTACTCGAATTCATAAGGCAATCCACCGAAAGAGGATTGGGGCAAAGCGAGATAGCGGCCGAACTCATGCGCCGCGGTGTCACGATGCAGCAACTGCAACGTCTACGCAGTAGCGACCGGATCCCGGGCCTTCCCACATCCGCCGAAGCGACGGAACCGGTGAACCGCCTGCGCACCGACCCCCGGGGTCAACAGCAAACGCCTTCCGTACAGGGGGTGCGCGCGATAAGGGATATGTCCCGCGCGGAACTCACCGGAGAGATACCTTTCATGGATCTTCTTATCGATTCGCTGCTGATGGAGGCGGAACGAACAAAAACCACTCCGATATTCGGACACAACGTATTCGCGGGCAAGGAGCTCACCTTCGAGCCCTCGCTCAATGTCGCCACACCCGAGAATTATCTTTTGGGGCCGGGCGACGAGGTTATAATCGACATCTGGGGCGACAGCGATCAAACCATTCGCCAAACCATCTCGCCCGACGGTACCATCGTCCTGAGCCAACTCGGCCCCGTGGTGCTGAGCGGTTTCACGGTACGCGAGGCCGACACACGCCTCAAACATTCGCTCGCCGGTATCTACGGCGCGGCATCTATCAAACTGTCGCTGGGGCAGATCCGCAGCATTCAGGTCCATGTGATGGGCGAGGTCGAAAATCCGGGCACCTACACCCTGCCCTCGCTCGCCACGCTGTTCCATGTACTATACAACGCCGGGGGGGTCAACGAGATCGGCTCCCTGCGTGAAATTTCGGTCAATCGCGGCGGGAAACGCGTTACCACGGCCGACGTCTATTCATATCTGTTGGAGGGTCGTTCCGATGTCGATGTGGCCCTTCAGGACGGCGACATCGTGGTGGTACCGCCCTACATAAATCTGGTCGAAGTGGCGGGAAAGGTCAAACGGCCGATGAAGTACGAAATGAAAGGCGACCAGACCCTCGCCGATCTGTTGCACTATTCGGGAGGGTTCGCGGGCGATGCCTATGGCGAGGCGGTCACGGTGGTTCGCCGGGGCGGCCGTCTGCAGGAGGTACACGATGTGAGAGCGGCCGACTATCCCCGCTTCGCACTCGCCGACGCCGACAGCGTCTCGGTCGGAAAGGTGATAGACCGTTTCTCGAACCGCCTCGAGATCACGGGAGCAGTGTTCCGTCCCGGACTCTATTCCGCTTCCGAGGGCCGTGTCACCGTAAAGAATCTCATAGAGCGCGCCGAAGGATTGACGGGGGACGCATTCACCCGACGGGCGCTCCTGACGCGCGAAAAACCCGATTACACTCTGGAGGTGATGCCCGTAGACGTGGAAGCGATCCTGTCGGGTATCTCCGAAGACATTCCGCTTCGCAACGGCGACGCGCTTTATATCCCCTCTATCCTGGATATTAGGGAGGAGTATACATTCACTGTTCAGGGAGAGGTACGCAACCCCGGCGAATATGAATATGCCGACAATCTTTCGATCGAAGACGTCGTAATTGCCGCCGGTGGGTTATTGGAATCGGCTTCCACGGTCAAAGTCGACATATTTCGCCGCATCAAGCACTCCTCCAGCATGTTCGAGAGCGAGACCCGTTCGGAAAGTTTCTCTTTCTCCATACGCGACGGTCTGGCTGTGGGCGGGGGCGAGAGTTTCACCCTCAAGCCTTTCGACGTGGTCACATTCCGTACCTCGCCCGGATACGAAGTCCAGAAGCCGGTCGCGGTGTTGGGCGAGGTTCTTTTCCCCGGCGACTACTCGCTGGTCCGACGCGAAGAACGTCTCAGCGATCTGATGAAAAAAGCGGGAGGAGCCCTTTCGACCGCCTACCTTCAGGGAGCCAAACTCATACGCAAAAGGACCCAGGATGAACAGACCCGTGCGCAGGCCACCCTGCGTCTCACCGAAATGGGCGGTGTCGACTCCGTCTCGACCAAAAACCTTAACGTCGAACAGAACTATCCGGTGGGTATAGAGCTCGACAAGGCCATGGCCAACCCCGGCTCCGACTACGACCTCGTTCTGACCGAAGGCGACGTTCTTTTCGTTCCGGAGTATGTGGGAACGGTATCCATAAGTGGTGCGGTGCTATTCCCGAACACGGTCTCCTACCGCGAGGGAATGACCGTAAGGCAATACATAGATCAGGCGGGCGGATATGCCCACCGCGCACGCAAAGGCGGCAAGTTCGTGGTCTACATGAACGGGACCATCAACCGCGTCAAGTCGTTGCGGGGTACCAAGATCACACCCGGATGCGAGATCGTGGTGCCCTTCAAGCCATTCCGGGCCCAGTCGCGAACCTCGCTCGCGGAAATCATGGGCATAGCCACCTCCGCCACCTCGGCGGCCTCGATGATAGCGACGATTGCGAACACGATGAAGAAATGAAAACAGAAGAGAAAGAAATAGATCTGATGGAATTGTTCCGCCGAGTGTGGAGCGAGCGAAAGTTCATTCTCAAGATCACCGGATGGGCGATGCTTCTGGGTCTTGTGGTCGCGCTTTTCGGGGAGGTGAAATTCCGGGCGGGTTCGATCATGGCGCCGCAAACGGGAACCGAGATGCAGGGAGGCAACCTTCAGGGTCTCGCCGCCATGGCGGGGATCAATCTCTCGACATCCGATCCTTCGGGGGGACTGCCGCCCGAACTCTATCCTATGGTGGCCTCGAGCGTTCCTTTCCAAAAGGAGTTGATGTACACTGCGGTAACTGTCGGAAAGCACGATACCCCGGTGCCTCTGATCGACTATTTCACCCGGCGGGAATACCGTAAATTCTCGCTCTTCCCCTTTCTGAAGCAGTACACCATCGGGCTACCCGGTGTGATAATGGACGCCATACGCGGGCACGCGAACGATGACGCCCCGGCCGCGTCTCCCGACCGGGATGTGGATATTCTGACTCGTCGGGAATACAAATGCAGAAAACTGCTCTCCGATCGTCTGGGCGTGACGGTCAACGATCGCGACGGTTACATTTCTATCTCCGCAACGATGCCCGAGCCGCTCATGGCTGCCCAGGTCGCCGCACGAATGCAGGAACTGCTGCAACAGTATGTCACCCATTTCAAGGTACAGAAGGTTCAGGCCAATCTCGACTTCATAGAGGAACGTTACGCCGAGGTGAAAGCCGATTTCGAAGATAAGCAACAGGCGCTGGCCCTGTATCAGGACACCCATCGCGACATATCTTCGGCCCTTGCCCGCACGCGGGAGAGCCGTCTGGAAAACGAGTACACGTTGGCCTTTTCGCTCTACTCGGAGCTTGCAAGTCAAAGAGAACAGGCCCGAATAAAGGTTAAGGAGGACACTCCCGTATTCACAGTTCTGGAACCGGTAATAGTGCCTCTCGAGAGGGCGGCACCGAAAAGGGGCAGAATAATGGTCATAAGCCTTTTGTTGGGTCTGCTGGCCGGTGCCGCCGTGGTGTTGGTGCGTGACTATTTCAAAAGTCTTTAACGGGATTTCGATCCGCAATACAAAAAGCCTCCCGTCACACGCGGGAGGCTTTTTACTTGAAGTCAACGACCGAATCAGATGTACATGTTCAGTATCGACTCGTAGAGCTCCTGCTTGCCGCTCGTGGCTTTCGGTTCGCCTACCTTGTGGGCGATCGCGAGCAGGTCTTCGAGCTTCAGTTCGCCCTTCTCGAATTTTTGTCCTTCGCCGCTGTCGAACGAGGCGTAACGTGCCGCCCGCATCTTCTTATACGGAGAGTGTTCGAGAATGTCGGCTGCCGCGAGAAGGCCGCGTGCGAATACGTCCATACCCGAGATGTGGGCGATGAACAGGTCGTCGCGGTCGGTGGAGTTGCGGCGTATCTTGGCGTCGAAGTTCACGCCGCCGTTGCCGAGACCGCCGTAGGGCAACATCACGAGCCACGCGTTCACCATGTCGTAGATATCCAACGGGAACTGGTCGGTGTCCCAGCCGTTCTGATAGTCGCCGCGGTTTGCGTCGATCGAGCCGAGCATTCCGGCGTCGGCGGCGGTTTGCAGTTCGTGCTCGAAGGTGTGGCCGGCGAGCGTCGCGTGGTTAACCTCGATGTTGACCTTGAAATCTTTTTCGAGACCGTGGGCCTTCAGGAAGCCGATGACGGTTTCGGTATCGAAGTCGTACTGGTGCTTGGTGGGCTCCATCGGCTTGGGTTCGATCATGGTGAGCATACGGCCGAGGTGCTCCTTTTCGCGCTTCATGTCGGTGTTCAGAAGGCTCATGTAACCTTCGCGGCCTCCCCAGAAGACGTAGTTCGAGCCGCCGAGGGCGATGGTGGCGTCGATCGCGTTCTTGATCTGCGCACCTGCACAGGCGACGGCTTCGAAATCGGGATTGGTGGCGGCGCCGTTCATATAGCGCTCGTGGCTGAACACGTTGGCCGTACCCCAAAGGAGTTTGACGCCCGAAGCGGCCTGTTTCTGCTTGGCGTAGTCGACTATCGCCGCGAGGTTCTTTTCGTATTCGTTCCAGTTCGCGCCGAAATCGATGAGGTCGACGTCGTGGAAGCAGTAGTATTCGATACCCATTTTTGTAATAAACTCGAACGCCGCGTCCATTTTGTGTTTGGCGCGGGTGAGGGCGTCGCCTTCCATGGTGTTCCACGGCTGGTGGATGGTGTTCCCTCCGAAGGGATCGCTTCCCTGGGCGCACAGGGTGTGCCAGTAGGCCATCGCGAAACGGGTCCACTCCTTCATGGTCTTGCCCATCACCACCTTGTTTGCATCGTAATAACTGTAGGCAAGGGGATTTTTGCTTGCCGCGCCTTCGAATGCTATCTTCCCGATACCGGGGAAGAACTCTTTTGTTCCTTTTAAAATTTCCATAATGTTCGGTGAATTAAAATATTAATGATTAATGATCTGTTCTTTCCAGCGGAGGTATGCTTCGCGATATTGTTCTTGTTTGGTTTTGTCGGGTTCGATGACGGCAAGTTTTTCGAGCGAGGCGAAAGCCTCCCGGTTGGAGGCGTAGCGGCCGACCCCTATTCCCGCGGCCTTGGCGGCTCCGGCTGCCCCGTCGGTGTTGTACAGCTCTATTGTGGCGCCGCTCACCCCTGCAAGCGTCTCCACGAAAATGGGGCTGAGGAACATGTTGGCCTTGCCCGCCTTGATGGTGGTTATCGTCATTCCCATCTCGCGCATGATCTCCATGCCGTATTCGTAGGAGAAGACGATGCCCTCCTGCGCGGCCCGCAGAACGTCGCGTTTGTCGTGGATGTTGAAGTTGATGCCGTGGATCGAGCAGCCCGCGTCGCGGTTTTCGAGCACCCTCTCGGCGCCGTTGCCGAAAGGAACGACCGTCACCCCGCGCGAACCTATGGGCGAGGTTGCCGCCAGGTCGTTCATGTCGGCATACGAAAGCCCCTCGAGGGCGAGGTTGCGTTTGAGCCACGAGTTGAGGATGCCGGTGCCGTTGATGCACAGGAGTACCCCGAGGCGCGTTTGGTCGGGGGTGTAATTGACGTGGGCGAAGGTGTTGACCCTCGAGGCGGGGTCGTAATTAAGTTTGTCCAACACACCGTAAACGACGCCCGAAGTACCGGCCGTGGAGGCTATCTCGCCCGGTTCGAAAACGTTCAGCGACAAGGCGTTGTTGGGCTGGTCGCCCGCCCGGTAGGTGACGGGAGTTCCCTCCTTCAGACCGAGCTGGCGTGCCGTTTCAGCCGAAACCCTGCCCTGAATCCCGAAAACCGGTTTCAACTCGGGGAAGAAACTGCGTGGTATGCCATAGTGGGCGAGCACATCCTCCGAAAGGTCGTTCGTGGTGAAATCCCAGAACATCCCTTCGGACAGACCCTCGATGGTGACCCCCATTTCGCCCGTGAGGCGGTAGGCGATCCAGTCGCCGGGAAGCATCAGCTTGTCGATCTTCGCGTAGAGTTCCGGCTCGTGCTCCTTGACCCACGCGAGCTTCGAAGCGGTGAAGTTTCCGGGCGAATTCAGCAGCCTGCTCAGGCAACGCTCCTCGCCTATGGCCTTGAAGGCCGCCTCGCCGTAGGGCACGGCACGGCTGTCGCACCAGATGATGGAAGGCCGCAAGACCTCGCCCTCCCGGTCGACTATCACCAGACCGTGCATCTGCCATGTGATGCCTATCGCTTCGATCTCTTCGCCCTTCGCTCCGGCATTCTTCATAACGGAAGCGTGCGCCAGGCGCAGGTTTTCCCACCAGTCGGCGGGATTTTGCTCTGCCCAACCCGCTTGAAGGGCCGTTATCTTCATCTCCTCCTTGGGAAAGAAGTCCGAGGCGACGATCCGTCCGCTGTCGGCGTCCACGAGCGAAGCCTTGACGGAGGATGAGCCGATGTCATATCCAAGTAAATACATTTAGTGCAGTTTATTGAGTTATAAGTTATGAGTTGTCTTTGTTTTCCGGCGGTTTATTCGCGTAAGCGGTGGGCGACACTCCGTAGAAATCCCTGAACGAGGTCGAAAAGTGCGACAGGCTCGAAAATCCCGTCGCATAGGCCACCTCCGAGATCGTGAATTTCCCCTCGCCGAGCAGTGTCGCCGCCTGACGCAGACGTATCCCCTTTATGAAATCGCTCGCCGACTGCCCCGTCAGATATTTGAGGCGCCGGTGAAGGTGTACGCGGCTCATGCCGACCCCCGAGGCGAGTATTTCGACGCTGAGGTCGGTGTTGGAGAGATTTTCGTTGATGAAGTTCATCACCCTTTCCATCAACTGCTCGTCGACCGACTTGAGTTCTATCTTGCCCAACATCTCCGCGGGCAATCCCTTTCCCGAGAAGCTGTTGCGCAGCCTTTCGCGGTTTTCTATGAGATTCGCCACCGTACTGCGCAGTACCTCGGTGTTGAAGGGTTTGGTGATGTAGGCGTCGGCTCCCACGTCGAGCCCCTCCACACGGTTCTCGGGGGTGGACTTCGCCGTCAGAAGTATCACCGGAATATGGCTGATGTTGATATTCTGCTTCATTTTGCGCACCAGCGTCACGCCGTCCATCCCCGGCATCATCACGTCCGAGATCACCAGGTCGGGCCCCTCGGCAAGTATCATCTCCAGAGCGGTCTTTCCGTCGGGGGCTTCCGAAATGCGGAACCAGGGCGCGAGCTCCGAGGAGATATAGTCGCGAATCTCGTTCTCATCCTCGGCGACAAGCACCCTGTAACGGGTCTTGGGCTTGGTCTTTCCCTCCCGGGGTTCGGGCAAGAGCTCGCCGAAGGTAAGGGCGGCGGGCGAGGGTTTCTCCGTCATGTAGCCTGCGGGGTCTTCCCCGAGTTCGAGGGTCGATATGTGGGCGTTTCCCAGAGGCAGGCGCACGGTGAACCGGGCGCCCGAGGTCTCCTCCCTGTTTTGCGCCACTATCGTTCCATGGTGGAGTTCCACCAGCGAGCGGGCGAGGTGCATACCGATCCCCGTTCCGAAATTGGCGTTCGTCAGTTCGTTGTTTATCTGATAGAAACGTTCGAAGATGTTCTCTATCTCGCTTTCGTCGATGCCGATACCGCTGTCGGTGACCGATATCTCGAAATGGGTCTCGTCGCGGGTCAGTTCTATCGTGACGTTGCCTCCGTCGGAGGTGTATTTGAAGGCGTTGGAGAGGATGTTGAGCAGCACCTTGTCGAAGTTGTTGAGGTCGATCCACACATCCAGCTTCTCGTCCCTGTGGATGAAGTTGAACGAGATGTTCTTGCGCGCGGCCAGATATTCGAAAGTGTGCATCAGGTCTTCGATGAATCCCACTATGTCAGTTCGCCGGAAGTGGAGCTTCATCTGCCCCTTATCGAGTTTCCGGATATCCATGAGTTGGTTTATCAGGCGCAGTATCCGCTGGGCGTTGCGGTGGATCATCATGTAGGTTTTCTGAAGCGCGGGATCCTGAAGATTCTCGGAGATGAGCTTTTCGAGAGGATTGATTATCAGGGTCATCGGGGTTCGTATCTCGTGCGAGATATTGATGAAGAATTGCAGTTTCGCCTCGTTTATCTGCTCGGCGTGGCGCCTGCGCATCTCGGTGTGGCGGCGGCGGATACGGTTCCTCGCGTACAGGTACAAAAAGTAGGAGAACAAAACCAGCAGGATCGCATAGAGTGCGTACGCAAGAGGCGATTGGTACCACGGCGGAGTGATGGTGATGCCGATCGTGCGCGGCTCTGAAACATTCCCGCGATCCTCGGCCCTCACGCTGAAGGTGTAGGTGCCCGGGGCGAGGTTGGCGTAGGTCGCGCGGTTGACGCCCCGGTAGGAGTTTATCCACTCCGGGCCCAACTCTTCGATCCTGTACTGGTACATTATCCTCTCGGGATTCGCGTACTCGAGAGCCGAGAATTCGATGCTGAAATTACCGACGGAGTGCGACAGGGTGAATTCGGTCGCGTCGGGCACCGGAGCCTCCACGATCCTGCGGCGCCCCGATACGTCGCCCACCCTGACCGCATGGTTGTTTATGTAAAAGTCGGTTATGAGTACCTCGATATTCTTTTGCATATCGGTTATCTCGTCCGGACGGAAACTCGTTACACCGTATATGCCTCCGAAATACATCCTTCCGTCGCTGTGACCGTAGCACGCACCTCTCGTGAACTCGTTGCCCTGAAGACCGTCGCCCGCGTAATAGTTTATGAATTTTTCGGCCTCACGGTCGAATTTGCTGATACCCATGTAGGTGCTTATCCACATATTGCCGTCGGAGTCTTCGAGAATGCCGCAGATCACATTGTTCGGAAGGCCGTCGCCGGAGGTGAAGCGGCGGATCGAGGAATCGGTCTTGTCGAACAGGTACAATCCGTCGTAGGCGCCCATCCAGATCCTGCCTTCGCGGTCTTCGCACAGGGTGTAGACGATCGTCCCGGGTATGATGGCGTTTTGATCGAAATAGTTCAGGAAAGTTTTTTTTCCGGGATCGTAGCAACTTACCCCTTTATAGTGCGCCAGCCATATCTTCCCCTCCCGGTCTATCAGAATGTCGCTTATCCAGTCGTTGGTCAGCGCGTCGACCCCGAAATCGTCGTCCTCTTTTTTCGTCGATCCGAAATGGGTAAGCTTTCCGTCGCCGAGCCCCAGAGTGTAGAAACCCGCCCCGTAGGTTCCCACCAGCAGATTCCCCCGGCCGTCCTCGTTTATGGCGTATATCTTCTCGTTGACGAGTTCCGGAATGTATTCGCACCTGCCCGTCCGGCGATCGAAGCGCGCCAGCCCCTTGGTGTAGGAGCCCACCCACATATCGCCCCGAGAGTCCTCGTATATGCTCAGAATGACATTGGAAACGGATGTCGGCGAGGCGTCGGGAACGAAATGGGCCAACCGGCGCCCCCTTCTGTTCACTGCGTAGAGCCCTTCGCTGTCGATGCCCACCCACACCACGCCGCTGCGGTCTTCGAATACCGACATGACCGAGTTGTTCCCGATAGGGCTATCTCCCAGAGACTTGAACCCCCAGTAATCGAACTCTTTCTCAGTGCCGGGTATCAACACCACCCCCTTCTGGAACATCCCCAGCCACAGATTGTCGTCCTTGTCCTGAAGAATGGAGTGGACTTTGCCTTTCGAGAAGTCGTAAGGGGCCGAGTTGATCGTGTAATCCTCGAGGCGGTTACCCGGGGCGTCGTATATCTTGAGTCCCTGCCCGTCGGTACCCACATAAAGCATATTGTCGCGGTTGACATGGAGCGATTTGACAAAAAGTTGCTCGCCGCCCCGGTGGGGTATCTGCCGGAAGGTTCCCGTCGCCTCGTCGTAGCGGTTGAGACCCCGGGTGAGCGTACCCACGAATATATTGCCGCCGGAGTCTTCGGCGATCGACGATATGTTATTGCCGCTTATGAGTTCCGGAGCCGAAAAGGAGCGCAACTCCTCCTTTCCGGGAGTGTACATGAACACTCCGTCGTTCTCCGTTCCTATCCACAGTCGTCCCTTCGAATCCTCGAACACCGTACTGAGGTAGTTGCTGCCCAGAGAATGGGTTAGAACCGATTCGGCGATACCGTCCCTCATAACGAAAAGCCCCATCCCCGAAGTGGCCAGCCATATCTCGCCGCCCTGCGACTCCATGATACAGGTGACATAGGGTGAGACCGTTCTCCATTCGCGGCGCATCTCCACCCTGCGGAAGGAGTTGGTGGCCCGGTCGTAGCGCATCAAGCCGCTCATGGATCCGACCCAGAAATTACCCGCACTGTCCTCGAGCATCGATCTCACATAGTTGTCGACCAGGGAGGCGGGATTGTCCGGAGAATGTTTATAGATAGTGAATTTGTTGCCGTCGAAACGGTTGAGACCCTCCTCGGTGGCTATCCACACGAATCCTTTCCTGTCCTGATATATGCCGTTGACAAGGCTGTTGGAAAGTTCCTCGTCGGGAGAATAGAGACGTCCCGTTTGCCCCGCCGCACTCAGGGTGCAGAGGGTCACCGACAGACACATCAGGACATAACGTTTCACGAGGTTTCTTCTCAATAGGTGTAAGTAGACGGAGGACGCATTGCAAATTTACTAAAAATCTCGGTAAAACCGGCCTTCGTCAGGAAATGTAACGTGGGAAAAAGTTTATGATACAAAAACTGCGAACGTGTTACACCGGGAGAACACTATGAAACCGCACGGGATATCCGACCCTAAAATTATCTGTAAGTTTGTAATCTCCGGAGCGACCGATCCGAACGACCTAAAAAATATATAATTATCGATATACAATTACTAATCTTTTTAAAAGCATGTTTTTATGAGAAGCACTAATCGCTATTTACAGACCATGTGTCTGTTGCTCTTGTTCTGCTTTACTTCTCTGGGCGCTCTTGCACAAACCGTTACCGTGTCGGGAACGGTCAGAAGTGCCGCGGGAGAGCCCCTTATCGGCGCCCGTGTCGGCGTCGAAGGCACCACCGTCGGTACCATTGCCGGCATCGACGGAGAGTTCACTCTTCAGGTGGCTCCCCAGGGCAAACTCAACGTCTCATATCTGGGCTACATCACCCAGGTCATAGATGTCGCCGGAAGAAGCCGTGTCGACATCATCCTTGAGGCCGACAGCCAAATGCTCGAGGACGTGGTCGTGATCGGCTACGGTACCCAGAGGCGCGAAGCGGTGACCGGCTCCGTCGCGTCGGTTCGCGGCGACGTCATGCGCGAGGTTCCGGGCGGCAATATCGGCCAATCGCTGCAAGGACGTATCGCAGGGGTTCAAATGACCCAGACGAACTCGAAGCCGGGAGCCAACATGGAGATCCGCATCCGCGGCCAACGTTCGCTTACGGCGAGCAACGACCCGCTTGTGGTACTCGACGGGATTCCCTTTGCCGGAACTCTCGCGGATGTCGACCCCAACTCGATCAAGGGTATCGACATTCTGAAAGACGCCTCCGCAACCGCTATCTACGGTTCGAGGGGCGCCAACGGCGTCATCCTCATCACCACCAAAACCGGCCAGAGAGGTGCGGGCCCGACTACCGCCAAAGTGTCGTATAACGGCTACTATGGCGTTAAAAACGCTATCCATGTGCCGATGATGGACGGGGATCAACTCTTCGCGTTGAAGAAATATATCGAACTGACCATGCCGGACAACACCTCGGGAATGTACACGACCCTGGGGCCCGATGAAAGAGAGGGCGTCAACACCGACTGGCAGAAGTTGCTCTATCGTCAGGGCTTTGTCACCAGCCATGACATAGGTGTTGCAGGCGGCAGCGGTGCGAGTTCGTACAGTATGGGAGCCGGTTACTATAAGGATCAGTCCGTTATCCCCGGTCAGAACTTCCAGCGTTTCTCGCTCCGTGCCAACCTCGACATGGAGGCAGGCAAGTGGTTTCGTTTCGGTTTGATGTCCAACAGCAACTATAACTATACCCAAGGACAGCAATTCGGCCCGGGCGCAGCCCTCGACCGCTCTCCTTTGATGGACCCCTATAATGAAGACGGCTCGCTGAAAAGGACCATAAGTTCGGCGGCTGACCCCAATTATTGGGTACTTACCAGAGAGACCATCGAAGACAATCTCGACAGGTGGCGCAACGACACCCGTACTCTGGGAACCTTCAATACCGTGTTCGCAGAGATCAAGGCTCCCTGGGTCGAGGGTCTGAAATATCGGGTCAACCTCGGTTTGAACTACACTCAATCCCACAACGGCACTTTCTCCGGCATCGGCATAAACAACGCCAACGCCGAGTATCGCTCGTCCGCCTCCATCGACAACCGCAATACCATAAACTGGACGATCGAAAACATGTTGACCTACGACCGCACGTTCAACGAGAAACATAACCTCAACGCCGTGGCTCTCTACTCTGCCGAACAGACCACCTACAACCGTTCGAATGTGGGAGGCATCAACATTCCCAACGACCGCTTCTTATACTGGAACCTCGGTCGCGCCGAAGCATTGGGGGAAACTCCGGCCAATACCGTCAACGCCGCCAATCAGGACTATTGGCAAAGGGCCATGCTCTCATATATGGGACGTGTGATGTACTCCTATGACAACAAGTACATGATCTCCGCCGCCGTCCGTTCGGACGCTTCGTCGGTGCTTGCTCCGGGTCATCAATGGCACACCTATCCCGCCGTTTCCGCAGGTTGGAACATCGCCAACGAGCAGTTCATGAGCAGTGTGAACTGGGTAAACTCGCTCAAACTCCGCGTCGGTTTCGGACAAACCTCCAATCAGGCCATTAATCCCTATCAGACGCTGGGTCTGTTGGGGACTGTCAACTACAACTTTGCCGACAGGGATGTTACCGGGTTCAATATCGCGACATTGCCCAACTCCGAATTGGGTTGGGAATTCTCCTCGACATGGAACTTCGGTGTCGATTTCGGTCTGTTCAACAACCGCTTGACGGGTACCATTGAATATTATATGCAGAAGACCAAAAACGTACTCCAAAGCGTCAACCTGCCCACCACTTCGGGTGTGGGTTCGTACACCGCCAATATCGGTAAAACCCAAAACAAGGGTATCGAGTTGACCCTGAACGGTGTGATCATCGACAACCTCAACGGTTGGACATGGGAAGCGGGCGTCAATCTCTATGCGAACCGCAACAAGCTGACGGAACTCGCTTCGGGCATGGATCGAAATGTCGACAACCGTTGGTTCGTGGGCTATCCCATCAACAGTATCTATGACTTCGAAGCTATCGGCCTGTGGCAGGAAGGCGACCCATACATGAAAGAATTGGAGCCCAACGCCACTCCGGGTTCCATTCGCGTTAAATATAACGGAGGTTATGAGCCGAAAGGCCCCAACGGCGAGACGAACGAGAACACCATAAGGGCCATAAATGAAGATCAGGACAGGCAGATTATGAGCATGGAGCCTAACTTTTTGGGTGGCTTCAACACGCGTGTTTCGTGGAGGGGTCTCGATCTGAGTATCGTCGGAATGTTCCAGAGCGGCGGTATCCTCATCAGCACCCTCTATCAGGCCAACGGCTATCTCAACATGTTGAACGGCCGCCGCGGACAGGTCGACATCGACTATTGGAGACCCGACAACACCGGCGCCAGATTCCCCGGCCCGTGGTCGGGAAACCGAAGCGACTCTCCCTCATATTTGAACTCTCTGGGTTACTTCGACGCCTCGTACCTGAAGATCTCTACCATCACTTTGGGATACAACCTACCTAAAAAATGGATGGACAGAGCCGGTATCGACGGCATAAGGGTCTACGCCACCGCGCAGAATCCGTTTGTGTTCTTCTCCGAGTATCACAAGATGTCGGGTCTCGATCCCGAGCCCAACACTAATATGAACGGTGATCTGGCCTCGGGCAGAGACGGGCGTTTGAGCCGTTTCCTTGTGGTCGGTACCAACACTCCCAACACCCGCAACTTCCTGTTCGGTGTAAACCTTACTTTCTAACCATTCTTAATCACAGAAAACTATGAAACTGAAAAATAGATTGTTATTCGGAGGAGTTGCCCTGGCCACGATGTTCTCGGCGACCGCATGTACCGATCTTCTGAAAGAGACACCGCGAGCCCAGTATACTCCCGATTTCTTCGAAACGCCCAAGGGTGTGGAAAACGGTATAATCTCGCTTTACGCCCACCTGCGCGGGATATACGGAGGCTATTTCCATTCATTCGCCCAAATCGCCACCGATGAAACGACCTGGGGCGAACTGCAACAGAGCGGTGAGCAGGGCATGGACTTCAATACGGATCCGGGTATGGATGTTTTCTCCATCGACGCTTGCCGTGCCAGCGGTTTGTGGGACACGGCATTCCCCAACATCAACACTGCCAGCGGTATTATCAAGAACGGTGAAAAGGCCGGTGTGGATCCCTCGCTCGTTGCCGAGGCTTATTTCTTCCGCGGATTCGACTACTTTATGTTGGTGACCGTTTTCGGTGGTGTGCCCCTCGATCTGGGTGCGGGTCCATTGCAGTTCAACGATACCCCAAAAACCACTTCCGTACGCAACACCGTCCCGGAGGTCTATGCGGCGATCTTCTCCGACCTCGAGAAGGCCGTTGCCGATCTTCCTTCGGTTCCGCGCCATAAAGGCGCCGTGACCAAAACGGTAGCCCGCCTCTATTTGTCGAAGGCCTATCTGACCTTCGGATGGTGGCTGGAAAATCCGAACGACATCCCCACCTATCCCGCCGCCGACCGCGTGGACGTCAACGTCATAGCCGCAGGCAGCGAGACCGAGCTCGTGTTCGACCGACCGGTGAGAACCGCCCAGCAGTATTTCCAACTGGCTTACGACACCGCCATGGATGCCATCAACGATCCGGCTGACGACGACCATCATGGATTGATGGATTCTTTCTACGAAGTCAATTGGGCGGCCAACGATCGCAACAAAGAGATGTTGCTCTATGCCGACCACAAAATCGATCTTATATACGGCGGTATGATCGGGGATCCATCAGGTGAGGGCCTCGACTATGCAAGCGGCCGATACCCTGAAAACTATGCCGTATGGTTCCATACTTTCAATTATGCCGAAGTGAGAGCCGGCGATAAAGCAGGTCAACCCGTTCAGCGCGCAGCCTCGCAGGAGACAGGGCGCCCCTGGACGCGCATTGCTCCCCCAATAGGTGTGTTTACCGAAACCTTTGCTGAAAAGACTCTCGACTCGCGCTATGATGCCACTTTCGTTACCACCTATTACGGCAACTGGCATTGGAATGGTGCCGCGGCCGGTTCTATCGACGCCGAGACAATGATCATTGCCAACAATGAGCCTGTGGAACGTGGTGGTGCCATCTTCAAATTTCTACCGGAAGACCTTCCTGCCGGTACCGTTACCTATCCCACCGATGCGGGCCAGAGCAACATCGGAGCAGGTTGGATGACCGATGGGTCGGAGTCCGCATGGGTGATCGAACCGAAAGCCATCAGCCGGTTCAAATATCCGGGATTGTGGAAGATGGGTCCGGAACGCACGGACCGCGACGGCGGTATAGGTCAGCCCAACGGCGCCAGCCCCCGTCCGTACTATATCGCCAAGTATTCGGAATTGTATCTGTTGGCAGCCGAAGCCGCCGTCAAGGCCGGTAGACCGGCCGATGCCGCGGCTCAGTTGAAGGTGCTTCGTGCAAGGGCGGGTAAATGGAATTACAACAACTCGTTAGGCGGTATTACGGTGGACGAGGATTTCAGCGCCGAAATGGAAGCCGCGACTCCGGCCAATCCCGACATCGACTATGTTCTGATGGAGCGTTCACGCGAACTCTACGGCGAGGGATATCGCTGGTTCGACCTGACCCGTACCCAGAAATGGGGCGAGCCCAAATTCGGAGGCCAATATGAGATCAACGGTACCGCGAGATTCGGAACTTCGCCCGTAACATATACGCGCAGTATCCCGAAATATGCGTACCTGCGTCCCATTCCGCAGTCCCAGATCGACCGTATGGAGATGAGTGCCGAAGAGTTGGCAGCATATCAGAACCCCGGCTATAACCAATAATGCCGGACATTTGTGAGACCTTTAGGGTTTAGGTAAAAATAGGTTAGTTAAATTTTGTCAATTTCCACCGACGGACCGGGGTTGTAAAAGTTTTTACATCCTTTTGCAACTCCGGCCGTTTTTTACTACCTTTCAGGCTCCGGTACGCTCAAAGCGTGTTTCGGCGGCCCTGATATATTTTAAGAGCTCTAAATTTTATTTTAACTGCGATCCCATGAAGCTACATAACGTAGTTGCGGGCCTGACGTGCGTCGTATTGTCGACGATCGGAATTCTGCCCGGATATTCCCAGACTGAAAAGTTCGTGACGTTCGATCCCGCGGAGGGTGTATTCACGCTCGCCGAAGACGGATGTGCCGTCGCGGTTGTCACGGATCGCGAAGACGACCCGGGCGTTCTGAGGGCGGTCGGCGATCTGAGGGAAGATCTGCGCAGAGTAACCGGCAATCTGCCTTCCGATAAAGCGGCAGGCAGGGCGATCATCATAGGTACGGCAGGGCGTTCGGCCATGATCGACCGCCTTATCGCAGAGGGGAAGATCGCCGCGGGCGAGATCCTCGGCAAGAACGAAAAATATATCGTCTCCGTCGTCGACTCTCCGGCGGAGGGGATCGACAAGGCCCTTGTCGTCGCAGGCAGCGACCGGCGGGGCACCATATACGGCATCTACGAGGTGTCGTCCCAGATCGGAGTTTCGCCGTGGTACTGGTGGGCCGACGTGCCCGTGGTGCCGCGCAATAATATATATGTCAAGGCAGGGGTGTACACCGACGGCGAACCGGCGGTGAAATACCGCGGCATTTTCCTCAACGACGAAGCCCCCGCCCTGAGCGGCTGGACGGACGAAGTGTTCGGCGGCTTCAACAGCAAGTTCTACGCCCACGTTTTCGAGCTGATCCTGCGTCTGAAGGGCAATTTCCTGTGGCCCGCGATGTGGGGTAACGCCCTTTACGACGACGATCCGCTGTCGGGGGCACTGGCCGACGAATACGGCATAGTGCTCGGCACCTCGCACCACGAACCTATGGGCCGCGCCCACGTCGAGTGGAGCCGCTATGGAACGGGGCCATGGAATTACGACAAGAACCAGGCGGTGCTCCGCGAGTTCTGGCGCGGCGGGATGGAGCGCATGAAGGACTTCGAGACCATCGTGACAGTGGGGATGCGCGGCGACGGCGACGAACCGATGTCGGAGCAGAGCGACATCGCGCTTCTGGAACGCATAGTGCGCGACCAGCGAAAGATAATCTCGCAGGTGACGGGCGCCAGGGCCGAAAAAACGCCCCAGGTGTGGGCGCTATATAAAGAGGTACAGGACTATTACGACAAGGGGATGCGCCTTCCGGACGACGTCACACTGATGTTGTGCGACGACAACTGGGGCAATGTGCGCAAACTCCCCGCTCCGGGCACCGCCGCCGCTCACAAGGGCGGCTACGGGATGTACTATCATTTCGACTATGTGGGTGGCCCGCGAAACTACAAATGGGTGAACATCAGCCCCGTGCAGCGCATATGGGAGCAGATGAACCTGACGTACAGATACGGTGTTGACCGGATATGGATCGTGAACGTGGGCGATCTCAAGCCGATGGAGTATCCCATTTCGTTCTTCCTCGACATGGCGTGGAACCCCGACAGGTTCAACGAGAACAACCTTTTCGACCACACGGAGCAGTGGTGCGCGCAACAGTTCGGCGAGAAGTGGGCCTCCGAAGCGGCAAGGCTCATAGACCTCTACACCAAATACAACCGCAGGGTCAGTCCCGAACTTCTGGACGCGAACACTTACAGCCTCGAAAATTACGACGAGTTCGAGCGCGTTCTCGAAGAGTACCGTGCATTGCTCATCGACGCGATGCGGCTCTATAACCTGCTACCCGCCGAATACCGCGACGCCTTCGACGAATTGGTACTGTTCCCGATAAACGGCTGTTGCAACCTCTACGAGATGTACTATGCGGTGGCGAAGAACAGGCAACTCGCGGCGCAAAACGATGTGAGGGCCAACCGTTGGGCCGACAAGGTGAAGGAGTGTTTCGAAAGGGACTCGATGCTCACCGTGCATTACAACACCGGGATCGCGGGCGGCAAATGGCCCCACATGATGGATCAGGTACGCATCGGCTACACCATCTGGCAACAGCCCGAAAGGAGCATCATGCCCGCCGTGGAGTATGTCGCCGAGGCCGAGGTAGTGCGCGATAAGGTGTGGGCCGAGGCCGACGGACACGTGTCGATTGAGGCGGAGAATTACACTCGCCGCTCGGACGGCGAAAACGTTCACTGGACGGTTATTCCGGGCATGGGGCGCACTCTTTCGGGTGTGACGACGATGCCGGTGACCCTCTCGCCCGAAAGCCAGGAGGTGTGGCTGGAGTACGACGTCGAACTCGCGAGCACGGGTGAGGCGCGCCTTATCCTTCTTCTCTCTCCCACCCTCAATTTCAACGCCAACAAGGGTCTGCGTTACGCGGTTTCGATCGACGGAGGGGCCGAGCAGATCGTCAATTTCAACGGCCACTATCGCGGAGAACTCGGCCGCTGGCAGGGACAAAGCATAATCGAATCGGAGACGCTCCACCGAATCGACCGTCCGGGCAGACACACGATCCGTGTGAGGGTTCTCGACCCGGGCATTATTCTTCAAAAGATCATGCTCGATATGGGGGGTCTTAGACCCTCGTATCTGGGAGCGCCTCAAAGTGAATTGGTAAATTATTGATTATGAAACAATTATTCAGAATATTATTGTGTGCGGCGGCGGTACTTGCCGCGGGAAGCGCGACCATCGAAGCGAAAGTGCGCCTGCCGCGGCTCGTGTCGGACGGCATGGTGCTACAAAGGGACACACCTCTGAATATCCACGGATGGGCCGACCCCGGCGAAAGGGTCGAAGTCGTCTTCCAGGACAAGAAATTTTCCATCCGGGCCAACCGGCAGGGCGAGTGGAGTGTGGGGTTAGGCTCCTTCCCCGCCGGAGGCCCGTTCACGATGAGAGTGGGCGATGTCGAGCTCTCCGACGTGATGGTGGGCGAGGTGTGGCTCTGCTCCGGTCAATCCAACATGGAGCTTCCCATAAGCCGCGTTGAGGACCTTTACGCCGACCGGATTCCGGATTTCAACTACCCGCACATAAGGTATTTCCGCGTACCGATGCACTACGCCTTCGAAGGGCCCGAGGCAGACATTGCGGGCGGCGAGTGGAAGACGGCGACACCCGAAAACCTTTCAGATTTCTCTGCGCTCGCTTTTTTCTACGGCAAGGAGCTCCACGAACTCTACGGCGTTCCGGTGGGTCTGATAAACAACGCCATCGGCGGCTCGCCCATCGAAGCGTGGGTCAGTGGCGAAACTATTAAGAAATACCCCCATTATCTCGCCGCCGCCGAAGAGTGTGCCCGACCGGGATTCATCGACAGTATGCGAAGGGCCGACGCGCGGCGTGGACACGAACGCTGGCTCGCCATCGACGAAGCCGATCCGGGTGTCGGGGTGTGGAACAAAGCCGAATTCGACGACTCCGATTGGGGTACCGTCTCGCTACCGGGATACTGGCGCACCAAGGGGATCGACACGAAACCCGGCACGGTGTGGTTCAGGCGCGAGATCGAACTGCCCGCAGGGGTCGAAGAGCAGGAGGCGATCCTGCGGATGGGGGTGATCGTCGACGCCGACTCGACATGGGTCAACGGCACTTACGTCGGGAACGTGACCTATCAATATCCGCCGCGCATCTACCGAGTTCCGGCGGGTGTTCTACGTGAAGGACGCAACGTGATAGCCACACGTGTAACGACCAACTCGGGGAACGGCGGTTTCGTCGAACAGAAACCCTATAAACTTATCGTCGGCGCGGAGTCGGCGCAGATATACCAAATGGTTCCGGCGGACAGACTTTCCCCCGGCGTCGAGGCACAGGTCGACAAACCCTCGTGTGCGCAAATAGAGATAGACCTCACCGGCGACTGGCGCTACCACATCGGCGCACAACCCGCCCCCGCCCCCCGGGGCCGGTCGATAACGTTCCAATATGTGCCGACGGGACTTTACAACGGAATGCTCGCTCCTTTGAAGGGGTTTGCCCTACGGGGGTTCCTGTGGTATCAGGGCGAGTCGAACGTCGGCCGCGCGGCCGAGTACCGCGACCTTATGACCGATCTTATCGCCGACTGGCGCCGCGACTGGAACAACCCCGAAATGCCCTTTATCTTCGCTCAGTTGCCGGGCATGATGGAGGGAAGCGGATTCCATCCCGAGAACGACCAGAGCGGTTGGGCCGAATTCCGGGAAGCCCAAAGATATACCCTGCGCCTGCCCCACACGGGAATGGCCACGACACTCGACACCGGCGAATGGAACGACGTGCATCCTCTGAACAAAAAGACCGTCGCCCACCGCCTCGCCCTCGAAGCGCGCCGCGTGGCTTACGGCGAGAGCCGAGTTTGTGGTTCGGGCCCCCTGTTCGAGAACATGACCGTTGAGAACGGCAGTGCGATACTCTCTTTCAGATGTATCGGCTCCGACATCGACACCAACCTGCGCCTGGGTGGTTTCACGATCGCGGGCCGGGATAAAAAGTACGTTAAGGCCAGCGCCGTCGTCCTGCGTGGCAACATCGTGAGGGTGTGGAGCGACGCCGTGCCCGATCCCGTAGCCGTGCGGTACGCGTGGGCGGGCGATCCCGTGGGCGCCAACCTCAGGGATAAGGACGGCATCCCGGCTTCCACCTTCGAGGCCGAGCTTTTCATCGACCAGGACAAGGGCGGCATCCACGACGGATACAACTGGGAGTTGTGGCATCAGGAGGGCACGGTGGGAATGACCCTCGGCGAGGGCGGCGCGTTCTCGTGCAGTTGGAAAGACTCCCACAACGTTCTGTTCCGCACCGGCAAAAAGTTCCTGCCCATGCTCCCGCTCTCGGAGGTGGGTGAAATATCGGTCGAGTACGGTTGCGACTACCGCCCCGACGGCAACTCCTATCTGTGTGTTTACGGCTGGAGTGTCGATCCGCTGATCGAATTCTACATAGTCGAATCGTGGGGCAATTGGCGGCCGCCGGGAGCCAAGTCGAAAGGTACGATAACCGTCGACGGCGGAACATACGACGTGTACGAGACCACGAGGGTCGAGATGCCCTCGATCCAGGGGACGAAAACCTTCAAGCAGTATTGGAGCGTGCGCACCGATCGCAAGACCGAAGGCACGGTGTCGGTTAGCCGACATATTGCCGAATGGGCGCGAAGGGGCATGAAGCTGGGCGACGTGTACGAGGTTTCGCTGTGCGTCGAAGGATACGAGAGCAGCGGCGAGGCCGACGTCTACAGGCACGAATTGATAATTGATAATTGATAATTATCTACGCAAACAATTCGTAATTCGTAACTCGTAATTCGTAATTCGTAACTAAAATAAGGTATGGCGACAAAAACAACGACCGAGGCGAAGGGGTTTTATAAACTTTCGTGGGTGCAACGCATCGGGTATGGATCGGGAGATCTCGCCCAGAATCTTATCTATCAAACCGTTGCACAGTATCTGTTGATCTTCTACACGAACGTTTTCGGCATTCCGGCGGCGGCGGCGGCGGTGATGTTCCTCATCGTGAGATTGGTAGACCTGGTTTGGGACCCTATCGTGGGAGCCTGGGTCGACAAACACAGCCCGAAACTCGGCAAGTATCGCTCCTACCTCGTGTTGGGGGGTATACCGCTGACGGGATTTGCGATCCTCTGTTTCTGGAACGGTTTCTCGGGTTCGCTCCTCTACGGCTACATCACCTATGTGGGGCTGTCGATGTGTTACACGTTGATAAACGTACCTTACGGCGCACTCGGCGCCTCGCTAACCCGCGATACCGACGAGATCACCAAACTCACCTCGACCCGTATGTTCATCGCCAATCTCGGAGGTTTGGCCGTAGCTTACGGTATTCCGGTGATCGTTCGCACACTATCGCCCGACGGGAAGATAAACTCGTCCGAGGCCGGAGGCGCATGGTTCATTACGATGACCATCTACGCGATCGTGGGTCTTGCATTGCTGATTTTCTGTTACTCGCAGACTAAGGAGCGGGTAGTGATGGATGCCAAAGACACCGAGCACGTCAAGGCATCCGACCTGTGGACGGAATTTCGGAACAACCGTCCCCTGAGGGTGCTGTCGTTCTTTTTCTTCACCGCTTTCGCAATGATGGCGATAGGCAACTCCGCCGGGTCGTACTATATGATCTATAACGTTCAGGCGCCCGATTGGCTGCCCTATTTTGCGGCATTGGGTTCGATCCCCGCGTTTATATTTATGCCGATGGTACCGGCCATAAAGCGATGGATAGGCAAGAAACAGATGTTCTACGTCTTCCTGTCGGTCGCCATTCTGGGTATGGCCATACTGTACGCCATCTCGGTTATTCCGGCATTGAAAACCCAAGTGTGGCTGGTGCTGGTGGCGCAATTCATCAAATCGACCGGCGTTATCGTGGCCACGGGTTACATGTGGGCGCTGGTTCCCGAAGTAATATCCTACGGCGAACACACCAGGGGGCGTCGTATCTCTGGCATAGCCAACGCGCTGACGGGTATATTCTTCAAGGCGGGAATGGCCCTCGGTGGCGTCGTACCGGGATTCGTGCTGGCCTTCGTCGGTTTCGACGAGAAGAACGCCGTGACCCAGTCGGCCTTTGCCGAGCAGGGAATCCTGTGGCTCGTGGCCGTGATCCCGGCGATACTGCTTGTTGTGGCGATGTTCATAATCTCGAAGTATGAGCTCGACGATCCGACGATCGACCGGATAAACATGGAGATAGAAGAGAGGCACATGAAAAATTAATAATATAAAAATACGATATGAAAACGATGAAGATCATGGTGGCGCTGGGTTTTGCGGCGCTCGCGGGATGCGGCTCGACCGCGACACAGCAGCAGGAACCCTCGCTGAAAGAGGCATTGAAGGACAAGTTCCATATCGGAGCGGCCCTCAACGTAGACTACATCTGGGAACGTGACCCGAAGGCCGACGAACTTATAAAGTATCAGTTCGACGCGATCGTCGCCGAGAACTGCATGAAAAGCATGTTCCTGCAACCGAGCGAAGGCGAATTCTTCTGGGACGACGCCGACCGTTTCGTAGAATTCGGCGAGGCCAACGGCATGTGGATCACGGGGCACTGCCTTGTGTGGCACTCGCAGGCTCCGGCATGGTTCTTCTTCGATGAGAACGGCGACGATGTTTCCCGCGAGGTGCTCATAGAACGTATGCGCAACCATATCCACACTGTGGTAGGCCGTTACAAAGGACGCATCAAGGGTTGGGATGTGGTCAACGAGGCGATTTTGGAGGACGGATCATGGCGGCAGAGCAAATTCTACACGATAATCGGAAAAGATTTCGTAGATTTGGCCTTCCGTTTCGCGCATGAAGCCGACCCCGACGCCGAACTCTATTACAACGACTATAACGAATGGCATCCGGGCAAGGTGGCGACGATAGTGGATATGGTACAGCGTTTCAAGGCCGAAGGTATCCGTATCGACGCGGTGGGAATGCAGGGGCACTTCGGGATGGACTATCCGTCGATCGAAGAGTTCCGCGCCGCGATCGACGCATACGCAGGGGCGGGAGTGAAGGTGATGGTCACCGAACTCGACATGAGCGCTCTGCCGCGTCCCCAGAGGGGTGCCGGAGGAGCGAACATCGCCGACACCGTGGCCTACAAAGCCGCGATGAACCCCTACACCGCGGGGTTGCCCGAAGAGGTGGCCGCCGCGTGGGACAAGAGGATGGGCGAGTTCTTCCGCCTGTTCATCGACAACTCCGACAAGGTGACGCGCGTGACCTTTTGGGGCGTGACCGACGAAACGTCATGGAAGAACGACTTCCCCGTGCGCGGACGAACCGACTACGCGTTGCCGTTCGACCGCGATTACCGGGCAAAACCGGTGGTGAAAGAGATTGTAGCAATGGGTAATCGATAACGAATAATAGATAATTATCCACGCACAAAATTCGTAACTCGTAATTTGTAACTCGTAACTTATCGACCGTATGGCAAAATCAAAATATCTGTGGCCCGACGACTTCATGGCCGACCCTTCGGCGCACGTTTTCGAGGGTAAATTATATATCTACCCTTCGCACGACTGGGAAAGCGGCGTGGCCGAGGACGACGACGGGGGCCACTTCAACATGAAGGACTATCACGTCTTTTCGATGGACGAAGTGGGGGGGCCGGTCACCGACCACGGCATGGTGCTCTCGACCGAGGATATCCCCTGGGCGGGACGCCAGCTTTGGGACAGCGACGTGGCCTTCAAGAACGGTAAATACTATCTCTACTTCTCGCTCAAAGACCGTAACGACGTTTTCCATCTCGGAGTGGCTGTGGCCGACTCTCCGGCGGGGCCTTTCGTGGCCCAACCCGATCCGATAAAGGGAAGTTACAGCATCGACCCCTGCGTGTATGAGGAGGGAGGCAAATATTACATCTACTTCGGAGGCATCTGGGGTGGACAGTTGCAAAGGTATCGGAACAACAAGGCGCTCGGAAAAGAGGCTTTTCCGGCCGACAACGAACCCGCCCTGTGCGGCAAGGTGGCGCTTCTGGCTGACGACATGCTCGAATTTGCCGAGGAGCCGCGCGACGTGGTGATCCTCGACGAGAGCGGCAAACCCCTCACCCAGGGCGACCCGCACCGCTTTTTCGAGGCTTCGTGGATGCACAAACACAACGGGAAATACTACTTCTCCTACTCGACGGGCGACACCCACTTTTTGTGTTACGCGATGGGCGACAACCCTTACGGCCCGTTCACATACAAGGGCGTGATACTCGATCCGGTGGTCGGTTGGACCGACCCACCACAGCATCGTCGAATACAAGGGGAAATGGTGGCTGTTCCATCACGACAGCGTCCCCTCGGGAGGCAGAACGTGGCTTAGGAGCATGAAAGTCGCCGAATTGGAGTATAACCCCGACGGAACGATAAAGAAAGTGAAAACGGATGAGTAAACCTTTCGCCGTAGGAATTATCGGCACCGGCCACATCGCCGCGAAAATGGCGCTCACACTCCGCGACATGGACGGGGTGGAGCTCCACGCCGTGGCATCGCGCAGGCAGGAGACGGCCGACGAGTTCGCCTCCCTGTGGGGTGCGAAGCGTGCCTACGGTTCCTATGAAGCGATGCTCGACGATCCGGAGGTGGAGTTGGTCTACATTGCCACTCCGCACACTCTGCACGCCGAGAACTCTCTGGCGTGCATTCGTAAGGGCAAACCGGTACTGTGCGAAAAGCCCTTCACGGTGAATGCCCGCGAGGCGGAAGAGGTGTTGAACCTCTCCCGCGAGAAGGGCGTATTCGTCACTGAGGCGATCTGGACGCGCTATATGCCGATGTCCCGAACGATAAACGAGGTATTGGCGAGCGGTGTGATAGGCGCTCCCATGATGCTGTCGGCGAACCTGGGCTATCCCAACTCCCACAAGGAGCGGCTGAGATATCCCGCCCTTGCCGGAGGAGCGCTTCTGGATGTGGGGCTGTACGCCATAAATTTCGCCTCTATGGTGTTCGGGACGGAGATCGAAAGCATCGTCTCGTCGTGTACGAAGCTCGACACGGGGGTCGACGCCCAGAACGGCATTTTAATAACCTTCGACGGAGGACGGATGGCCGTTTTGAGCAGTTCGATCGTCGCCAAGACCGACCGTCAGGGCATAATCTCGGGCGAGCGGGGCCACATCATCGTGGGGAACATCAACAATCCGGAGAGCATCACGGTCGTGGACAACGACTACCGCCGCGTTGCACGTTACGAGCAACCGGCGCAGATCACCGGATTCGAATACCAGGTGCGGGCCTCGATCGACGCCATACGCGGCGGACAAACCGAGACCCCGTTCATGCCCCATGCCGAGACTCTTCGGATAATGCGCCTCATGGACGGATTACGGGAGGAGTGGGGGTTGAAATATCCTTTCGAATAAGAGCTTGAAGAGATGAAACGACTGATAATATCGACCATTCTGTGCATGTTCTCCTTTCCGCTCGCGGCGGAGGACGGCGGCAGGTTGTGGTTGCGCTTCCCCGAGGCGGGAAATGCGACCGTGGTCGCAAAAGATAAACATCCTTCCGTCGAGTTGGCCCGCCGGGAGCTTGCCGCCGCATGGCGCGGGGTTCCGGTGGAGTTGCGCATCGACCGCAAACTGGCCGGACTGAAGGATGGATACAGAATTGCAGGTGGTAGTGACCGGGTAACCGTGTCGGCGCCTAAAGCTGTGGGGGTTCTTTACGGCGCCTACCACCTGCTCCGCATACAGGAGACCGGAGAGCGGTCGGCCGACCTCTACATCGAGGAGACTCCGCGCTTCGATCTTCGCATCCTCAACCACTGGGACAATCTCGACGGTTCGATCGAGAGGGGTTACGCAGGACGTTCGCTCTGGCGATGGGACGAGTTGCCCGGGGTGCTTTCGCCCCGGTACGAGCAGTACGCGCGCGCGAACGCCTCCGTGGGCATCAACGCCACGGTCCTCAACAACGTCAACGCCGCCCCGGGGATCCTCACCACCGAATATCTGTTGAAAGTGAAGGCTTTGGCCGACGTTTTCCGGCCTTACGGGATCAGGGTTTTCCTGTCGGTTAATTTCGCCTCGCCCCGCCATTTGGGAGGTCTTGCGGACGCCGATCCGCTGAATCCAGCCGTCGCCGCGTGGTGGAAAGCCAAGGCGAAAGAGATCTACGCCCTCATTCCCGATTTCGGAGGATTCTTCGTCAAAGCCAACTCCGAGGGACAATCGGGGCCGCAGGACTACGGCCGCACACACGCCGACGGAGCCAATATGATCGCCGCCGCCCTCGCACCCCACGGCGGGATAGTGATGTGGAGGGCATTTGTTTACGCCCCCGAGAGCGACGATCGTGCGGGTCAGGCCTACGACGAGTTCATGCCCTTGGACGGACAGTTCGCCGACAACGTGATAATCCAGATAAAGAACGGCCCCGTCGATTTTCAGCCGCGGGAGCCTTTCAGCCCGCTTTTCGGGGCTATGCGCCACACCGCCGAAATGATAGAGTTCCAGATCACGCAGGAATACCTCGGCCATTCGCACCATCTGGTCTATCTGGCGCCGCTCTTTAAGGAGACGCTCGACGCCGACACCTACTGCGAGGATGAAGGCTCGACCGTCGCGAAAGTGACCGACGGGACGCTTCGCCCCATGGCGCGGGCGGGAAAGAACCCGGTCAGCGCCATCGCGGGAGTGGCCAACACCGGAGACGATGTCAACTGGACAGGCCACCACTTTGCGCAGTCGAACTGGTACGCCTTCGGCCGCCTCGCCTGGGATCCGTCCCTGTCGTCGGAACAGATCGCCGACGAGTGGCTGAGGATGACATTTTCGGGCGATGAGGATTTCGTCGCTCCGGTCAAGGATATGATGCTCACCTCGCGCGAGACGTGCGTCGACTATATGATGCCGCTGGGCCTCCACCACATTTTCTACTTCCACCACCATTACGGCCCCCAACCGTGGGGTTTCGTCGAAGGAATGAGGCCCGACTGGACACCCCCCTACTATCACAAGGCGGGCCCGGACGGAGTGGGCTTCGACAGAGGGGCCACGGGTTCGGGCACCGTGTCGCAATATTTCCCGCCCCTCGACGCGCTCTATGGCGGCGCGCAAACCTGCCCCGAGGAGTATCTGTTGTGGTTCCACCATCTGCCGTGGGATTTCCGCATGAAGGATGGTCTCACGCTGTGGGATGCCCTCTGCTACCGGTACGACGCGGGAGTACAGTCGGTTAGGGAGTTTCAAAAGGTGTGGGACAGGGTCGAGGAGCATGTGGACGCCCGGCGTTTCGCCCACGTGCAGTCGAAATTGAAATTACAGGCGGTCAACGCCCAATTATGGAAGGATGCGTGTCTGCTCTATTTCCAGACCTTCTCCGGCCAGCCGATCCCATACGACATCGAGCGGCCCGTTCACGAACTTGATTCTCTACTGCAATATTGACTACAAAACCCTAAATTAACATGGAGAAAACTTGGAGATGGTTCGGTAAAAAAGACAAGATAACCCTGCAGATGCTGCGCCAGATAGGCGTCGAGGGGATAGTGACCTCGCTGCACGACGTGGCGGCGGGCGAGGTGTGGACTCTCGACGCCATCAACGACCTCAAAAATTATATCGCGCGCGCGGGGCTCCACTGGTCGGTGGTCGAAAGCCTTCCCGTGAGCGAGGCTATCAAATACGGCGGCGAGGATGCCGACCGCCTCATCGACAACTACATCCACAGCCTCGAATCTCTGGGCGAGGCGGGCGTGAAAACGGTCTGTTACAACTTTATGCCTGTGATCGACTGGATACGCACCGACCTTAAACACCCGTGGCCCGACGGCACCACGTCGCTCTACTACGACAGCGTGCGTTTCGCCTATTTCGACCTGAGGATACTTCGCCGCGCCGACGCCGAGAAGGACTACACCACCGAAGAGCTCGAAAAGGTGGCGGCGCTCGACAAAACTATCACCGCCGCCGAAAAGGACGAACTGATAGATTCGATAATAGTCAAGACCCAGGGGTTTGTACACGGGAACATCAAGGAGGGCGACAAAAACCCCGTCGAGATATTCCGGAGGTTGCTTGCCCGGTACGACGGCGTCGACCGTGAGATGCTGCGCGAAAATCTACGCTATTTCCTGTCGCAACTTATGCCCGTGTGCGAAGAGTACGGTATCGGCATGTGCATACATCCCGACGACCCGCCACGGCAGGTGCTGGGTCTTCCGCGCATAGTCACCTCGGCCGAAGATATCGAGTGGATGCTGCGTGCAGTGGACAATCCCTCGAACGGTCTCACCTTCTGTGCGGGATCGCTCTCGTCGGGAGCCCACAACGACGTGGTGGAGATGGCCAAAAAGTTCGCCCCCCGCACTCGTTTCGTTCACCTGCGAAGCACCGAGGTGCTGGACGGCGGCAACTTTATCGAATCGTCGCACCTCGCGGGGCGCGGCCGCCTGATAGATCTGGTGAGGATATTCGAACGCGAAAATCCCCACCTGCCGATGCGCATCGACCACGGCCGCGACATGTTGGGCGACGCCGAGGGAGGCTACAATCCGGGATACGGCTTTTACGGCCGCATGTTCGCCCTCGCGCAGATGGACGGCGTGATGGCGACGGTCAGAAACGAAATAGAAAACAAATTGATATGAACAACCAATTTAGCATAGCAGGCAAAATTGCCGTCATCACGGGCGCGGGAGGTGTGCTCGGCGGAAGCATAGCGAAAAGTTTCATCGAGGCGGGCGCGCGCGTCGTTGCTTTGGACATTCGTCCCGAACAGCTCGAAGCGAGGGTCGCCGAACTTACGGCGAATGGAGGCGAAGCCATCGGCATAGTGGGTAATGTCCTCGATATGGATAGCCTCGAAAAGGTGGCCCGTGAGATCGTCTCCAAGTGGGGTCGCATCGACATCCTTTTGAACATCGCGGGAGGCAACACCCCCGGCGGGACGCTCGCTCCCGACGCCAGCTTCTTCGACATGCCCAAAGCGGAGTGGGAAAAGGTCACGAACCTGAACCTGAACGGCACGGTCTACCCCTCGATGGTCTTCGGACGGGTGATGGCGGAACAAAAAACCGGCTGTATAATAAACGTCTCGTCGATGACGGCATACTCGGCCATCACGCGCGTACCGGGGTACTCCGCCGCCAAGACCGCGGTGAGCAACTTCACGCAATGGCTGGCTACCGAAATGGCCCTGAAGTATGGCGACGGGGTGAGGGTCAACGCCATAGCCCCGGGCTTCTTCATCGGCGACCAGAACCGCGCGGTGTTGATAAATCCCGACGGCTCGCTCACCGACCGTAGCAAGAAAGTACTCGCCAAAACACCCATGGGACGCTTCGGCGACATCACGGAACTCAATGGCGCGGTGCGGTTCCTGTGCAGTCCCGCCGCAAGTTTCATCACCGGGGTCGTTCTCCCGATCGACGGCGGTTTCAGCGCCTTCAGCGGGGTGTAACAACCTGCCCGAAAGCATCGGGTTTCAACCCTAACGTCATCGCGAGCGAAGCGAAGCGATCCAGAGATGTGAAACTGGATCGCTTCGCTTCGTTCATTAGTGACGATTATGGACTATTCCGGCTAATGGTCGTGAGCGGGACTCTCCACAAGAGCCTCCTCGGCCCTCGACTCGCAGGTTTTGCAGAGTTCGGTGATGTTCTTCAACTCGCGCGCCTGCGCCACCGTCCCTTCGAATATCTCGTCGGTGCGGCTGGTGTTGATGCGGGGGCAGTCGTCGTACAGATGGTAGCGTGTACCGTATTGTGTCCAATAGACGTCGTTCGCGCCTGTGAGTTGCTCCACCCTTTGGGTCTGCTCGGTGTACTCCTCCACCGAAGGGGGATTGAAATCGGCGCTGGCAAACCCCGCCGCAACGAGTAGCACCGCCGCAATACTTCCCAGAATGCCCTTCTCTTTGCCGCTGAGGTCTTTGTTGGTGAAGACGAGCACGACGAGCGGCAGGAAGGCTATCACCGAAATGATAACGCCCAGTTGATTCTGAACGAAGAACTTTACCGTCTCCGCCCTCGACGCGGGATCGAGGCGATTGGCCTTTTTCCAGAGCGACGAGCCGACGATCACCAATACCAGATCGACCAGCATCAGTCCGATGATCCACATCCAACTCTGCGAGACAATCGGTTTCGCGCAGGTCACCAGCACATAGATCGCACCCGCCTCGGCGGCGAAAGCCAACACCCAAAGAATGATGGCGAAAATCCTGTTCTTCGACGCCCTGCCTTTGGCGTCGGCGGTGGGAACGAACGTTGCCGACTGAGGGGTTTGCCCTTCTGAGCCTGCCGCCTGTCGCGGGGCGCCCTTGCCGCCGCCCACCCGCGTAACTTTTTTAGTTGTTGCCATGATTCACGATTATAATTAGTAAGGTTAGAATACATGGCATAGATACATGCAAATTTTTTGCCAGCCCGCGTTATCGGTAATGAAAACTCACCAGCTGCCGCAAGTCGGGATGGAGCGACTTCGCCACGGGACAGGTGTCGGCGGCGCGTTGCAGAATGGTTCGTGTTTTTTCGTCGGCCGCGAAAGGGAAGTGCACGTCTATCCGTATCTCGGCGATGCGGCGCGGATCGGCGGCCATCACTTTCGTTATGTCGAGCGTCGTGCCGGTCATGTCGAGCCCCATGCGCACGGCCGCCATCTCCATCAACGTTAGCATACAACTGCCCAATGCTCCTGCCACCATGTCGGTCGGAGAGATGAACTCGCCTTTGCCGTTGTTGTCGGTCGGGGCGTCTGTCGTAACTGTGTTTCCCGATTGTAGGTGGGTGATCTCTGTGCGCAGACCGCCCAGGTGTTTTGTCTTTAAAGTTGCCATAAATTTTGGACTTAGAAATTTAGAAATAGCCTAACGCCCTGTCTTTACGTGTAGCACAATTTTCAAATTCTTAATTTAAAAATTAACATTAAGTTTCGCGGCGACGTTGGTCAGCATGTCGCGCGTCATCTTTTCGATATCCCACTCGGGCCGCCAGCCCCACTGGGCGCGCGCGGCGCTGTCGTCGACCGAAGCGGGCCAATAGCGCGCTATCTCGCGGCGGAAGTCGGGTTTGTAATCTATCGTGAAGCCGGGGATGTGCTTGCGGATCTCGGCGGCAAGCATTTCGGGAGTGAAACTCATCGCTCCGACGTTATAACCTCCGTGAACTTTCAGCGGCGCGGGGTCGGCTTCGAGCAACTCGGCGGTCGCGCGAACGCAGTCGGGCATGTACATCATCGGCAGGCAGGCGTCGGGCGCAAGGAAACAGGTGTAGGAGCCGCTCTTGAGCGCTTCGTAGAAAATCTCGACGGCGTAATCGGTGGTGCCGCCGCCCGGAGCGGTGCCGTAGGAGATGATGCCCGGATAGCGGATGCCGCGCATGTCGAGGCCCGATTTTTTGTAATAATAATCGGCCAGAAGTTCACCTATCACTTTCGTCACACCGTACATCGTGTTGGGCTTGAGTATCGTCTCCTGCGGCGCGTCGTAGAGTACCGAGGTGGGGCCGAAAACGGCGATCGACGACGGCACCATCAGCCGGTCGAGTCCCCGGGCCATCGCGACGCGGATGACGTTCAGCAGGCCGTCGATGTTGATCTTCCACGCCAGGTCGGGATTCTGCTCCCCTCGCGCCGAGAGGATCGCCGCCAGATGCACGATCGTGTCGATATTGTGGCGCTTGACCACCCGCTCGAGGGCGAGAGGATCGGTGACGTCGAGACGTTCGAAGACATTTTCGGTGACAGCGCCGTGTACATCGTTGTTGACGTCGCTCGTGACAACGTTCTCCGCACCGTAACGGCGGCTGAATTCGACGGAAAGTTCGGAGCCGATCTGGCCTAACGCGCCTGTAATGAGTATCTTTTTCATAAAAGGGTTATGTTTTAATTGCGAAAAGTACGAAAAATATTGCTCGAATGAAAATTCTTTCCTACTTTTGCACTCTCTTTTGAGGGTTATGCTGTTTTAGCTCAGTGGTAGAGCACTTCCTTGGTAAGGAAGAGGTCCCGGGTTCAAATCCCGGAAACAGCTCGAAAGGACGATGAAACAAAACTGCCGAAGGCAGCCGGAAAACGAGAAAGAGGCGCTCAAATTTATTTGAAAGCGCCTCTTTCTCGTTTTCGGGGAGTTGCGAAGCAACTTGTTTCATCGTCCTCTCGATGGCGCCCCGCGCCAGCGGCAGGGATAAAACAAGCGACACAAAGTGCCGCGCAGTTAAATCCCGGAAAGCAATTCCAAGACCAAAAGAAAAATTGGCCATCGCAAAAGCATAGACTTTCATCACCTCCAAAAAAAGAAGCCCCGTAAACGAATAAATCCCCCGAAATAAAAAAAGAAGCCGTCTCAAAAGCAGTTTGAGACGGCTTCTTTTTCAATACATGACGGAAAATTATACTATCCCCTGCTCCAGCATCGCCTGCGCGACCTTCATGAAGCCGGCGATGTTGGCGCCTTTCACATAGTCGATGGAGCCACCGGGCTGAGCGCCGAACTTGACGCAAGCCTCGTGGATCGACTCCATGATGGTGTGGAGTTTTTCGTCGACTTCGTGGCCCGACCACGAGATGTGCATCGAGTTTTGGGTCATTTCGAGGCCCGAAGTGGCCACGCCGCCCGCGTTGACCGCCTTGCCCGGAGCGAACAGGATGCCCGCCTTCTGGAAAGCGTGGATGGCTTCGGGAGTACAGCCCATGTTCGAAACCTCGGCGCAGCACCATGTTCCGTTGGCCAGCAATTCGGCGGCATCGTCGCCCGTGAGTTCGTTCTGGAACGCGCACGGCAGAGCGATGTCGCATTTGAGGCTCCACGCTTTTTTGCCCGGAGTAAAGGTCGTGCCCGCGAATTTCTCGGCGAAGGGAGCGACGATATTTTGGTTCGAGGCGCGAAGGTCGAGCAGATAATCGATCATCTCTTCGGTCATGCCGGCGGGAATGCTGACAACGCCGTCGGGGCCTGAGATACCCACCACTTTAGCGCCGAGTTCGGTCGCTTTCTTCGATGCGCCCCACGCCACGTTGCCGAAGCCCGAAACGACCACCGTTTTGCCCTCGATATCTTTACCGGCGCGTCGAAGCATGTGTTCCACGAAGTAGAGCGCGCCGAAACCGGTGGCTTCGGGACGCAGGATCGAACCGCCCCACGTTTCGCCCTTACCGGTGAGTACGCCCGTGTGGTACTGCCGCGCGAGTTTGGAGAACATTCCGTTCAGGAAACCTATCTCGCGGCCGCCCACTCCCACGTCGCCCGCGGGAACATCGGTGTCGACGCCGATGTTGCGCCACAATTCGAGCATGAAAGCCTGACAGAAGCGCATGATCTCGGCGTTGGATTTACCCGTCGGGTCGAAGTCCGAACCACCCTTGGCGCCGCCCATCGGCAAGGTCGTAAGCGCGTTCTTGAAGGTCTGTTCGAAGCCGAGGAACTTGAGCATCGACAGATTCACCGCCTTGTGGAACCTCAGACCGCCTTTGTAGGGGCCAATAGCGCTGTTGAACTGCACGCGGTAGCCGATGTTCACCTGAGGTCGGCCCATGTCGTCCACCCAGGTCACCTTAAAGGTGAAGACGCGGTCGGGCTCCACGATGCGCTCGACGATCCTGGCCGCCTCGTACTCGGGATGCTGGTTGTAGACCTCTTCGATAGATTCCAGTACCTCTTTTACGGCTTGCAGGTACTCGCTTTCGCCGGGATGACGTTTTTCGAGATCGGTCATCAGTTGGGTCACATTCATGGTCGCTGTGGTTAAAAAAAGATTTATTAGGTTATGTTTGGCTTTTAAACCCCAAATGTACGAATTTCGGCACAAATCCAAACATTTCCCCGTTCTTTTTTATTAAAATATTTTAATATATACCCGAATGCTTTCCCGGGGAGTGTCGAGAATGGCTCGACAGGGTCTTCTGTCAGATATTTGAGAGATTTTCAAAGATTGTTTGTCTAAAATTATTACCTTTGTTTTTTAATCGCTCAACATCTCAGACTATGAAGTATACCCTCGAAGAGGTCGGCTCGAAGTCGACGGCACGCGAATTTTTGGATCTGCCCAAACGGCTGTACCGTGGCAATCGCAATTGGGTATGTCCCTTGGACAACGACATAGAGAGCGTTTTCGATCCCGGGAAGAATAAGAAATTCGCCCATGGAAAAGCCATCCGGTGGATCGCGCGCGACGAAAGCGGCCGGGTCTGCGGACGCATCGCCGCGTTCTACAACACGGACGATGCCGCCATCGAGGAGCAGCCCACGGGCGGGATCGGTTTCTTCGAGGCCGAAGACGACGGGGATCTTGCCAACCTTCTCTTCGATGCTGCCAGAGAGTGGCTCGCGGCCAACGGCATGGAGGCGATGGACGGCCCCGTCAATTTCGGATCGAGGGACGCATGGTGGGGCCTGCTGGTCGATGGATTCGAATTCCAGCCCCTCTATACCAACCCCTACAACCCGCCCTATTACATCAAGTTATTCGAGAATTACGGTTTTCGCAACTATTTCAACCAATACACCTACAACCGCAAACTGGCGACCGGCGCACTCAACCAGTCGGTCTACGATCGTGTGAAACGGCTCGAAGAGTCGCCCGGATACCGTTTCGAACATATCGACATTAGAAATCTGGAGCAGGTGGCCGAAGATTTCCGCATGATCTACAATAAGGCATGGGTGCAACACTCGGGAGTGAAGCCTCTCGACCGGGAGGATGCGCGCAAGATGATGAAATCGATGAAGCCGATCATCGACGAGCGGCTGATATATTTCGCGTATTTCAACGACGAACCGATCGGATTTTTCATCATGGTGCCCGATCTCAACCGCGTCATCGGCCGTTTCGGCGGCAAACTCAACCTTATCAATAAAATCCGCCTATGGGTAATGTTGAAATTGACTCATAAGGCAGACAGGATTTTCGCCATCATTTTCGGCGTCGCGCCCGAGTTTCACGGCAAGGGGATCGAGAGCGGCATAATCCACCGTTTCGAGCAAGAGATAGCCAAGGGAGACATGCCCTACAACAGTCTCGAACTCGCGTGGGTGGGCGACTTCAACCCCATCATGATGCGCATGGTCGAAAATTACGTCCTTGCCACGAAACATAAAATCCACGTAACGTACCGCTATCTTTTCGACCGCAACAAAGAGTTCAAACGCGCACCTCGCATAGGAGCAAAAAAAAATTAGGTAATTTGATAATGAAGCTACACGCTAAAAAAGAATCATCAAATAAAATGAAGGAGACAGCTTTTACAAAGTATCATATTGCGAATGGCGCGAAGATGGCCGAGTTCGCGGGATACAACATGCCGATAGAGTTTACCGGCATTAACGACGAACACCGTACCGTGAGGGAGAGCGCCGGAGTTTTCGACGTCAGCCACATGGGCGAGATATGGGTCAAGGGACCGAAGGCGCTGGCCTTCCTGCAACGTGTCACCACGAACGACGTTTCGACGCTCGTGGACGGCAAGGCGCAATATTCGGCGCTTCCGAACGGTCACGGGGGCCTTGTGGATGACATTTTGGTCTACCGCATCGATGCCGAGACCTATCTGCTCGTCGTCAACGCCTCGAATATCGAAAAGGACTGGGAGCATCTTTGCCACCAGGGGGAAGCGTTCGGACTGACCCCGGGCAAAGAGCTTTACAACGCCTCGGACGAGATATGCCAACTCGCCGTGCAAGGCCCGCTGGCTATGCGCATCGTGCAAAAGATGTGTCCCGCTCCCGTCGAGGATATACCCTATTACACATTCGTCAAGACCGAGGTGGCGGGGATCCCCGATGCCATACTCTCGGCGACGGGCTACACCGGCTCGGGCGGATGCGAAATTTACGTTGCGAACGAAGATGCCGGGCGAGGAGTTCGGCCTTAAGAACATCGGCCTCGGTGCACGCGACACCCTACGTCTCGAAAAGGGTTTCTGCCTCTATGGCAACGACCTCGACGACACAACCTCGACCATCGAAGCGGCTCTGGGATGGATTACCAAATTCACCGAGGACAAGGATTTCATCGACCGCGAACTTTTCGAGCGGCAGAAAAAAGAGGGAGTGACGCGCAAGCTGATCGCCTTCAAGCTCGTCGAGCGGGGAATTCCGCGCCACGGCTATTCAATAGTTGCCGGTAAGAGTGGGGAATTCCCCTCCTGTGGAGGGGGCGTAGCCTGTTTTAGCGAAGCAGACAGGGGAGCTGAAAGTGCCGAGCATTGCTCGGCGACAGATATGGGGGCTGACGGAACGTCAGACGGGGTGGTCGGCGTGGTCACTTCCGGCACCATGTCGCCCATGCTCAAGGAGGGCATCGGAATGGGGTATGTGAAACCCGGGTTCGCCGCTCCGGGCACAGAGATCGCCGTCATAATCCGTGAAAAGCCCGTTAAAGCAGTCGTGGTTAAGGCGCCTTTCGTATAGACATTTCATACAAAATCTTCGGTCCGATAAATTTTTCTCCTTTCGCAAGCGGTTTTGGTTCCTATTTTGATACGTCGATAACAAAATTTGAACCGAGACAGTATTAATTCAATTGCGTTAAAGATGAAAAATGTGAAGATTATGACTATCGGCGTGATGTGCGCCTGTATGTCGTTTATGGGATGTTCGACCATGAACAATGCCCAAAAGGGAGCCACTTACGGTGGCGGAGGCGGTGCCGCTCTGGGCGCTGCCATAGGTGCGATCGCCGGCCAGGGTAAAGGCGCCGCCATCGGAGCGGCGATAGGTACTGCCGTAGGGGCCGGAGCCGGAGCGCTGATCGGCCACCGGATGGACAAACAGCAAGCCGAACTGGCGGCGCAAATGGCCGACTCCGGTGCAAAAGTCGAGGAGACGACCGACACCAACGGCCTTCAGGCGATAAAGGTGACATTCCCCGCCGGTATCCTGTTCGCCACCGGTAAAAGCGATCTCAATCCCACATCGGTCTCCGAACTTTCGGATCTCGCCACGTCGCTGGCTCAAAATCCCGACACCAACATCACGATCAACGGCCACACCGACAACACGGGCAGCCGCGCCGTGAACGAACGCCTGTCGTTGGATCGCGCCAAGAGCGTGGAGAATTTTCTGGTCGGACACGGACTGCCCGTGGCTCGCTTCACTATCAACGGCCTGGCCTACGATGCGCCCATAGCGGACAACACGACCGTCGAGGGCCGCGCCCAGAACCGCCGCGTGGAAATATTCCTGACCGCAAGTCCGGAGATGATCCGCAAAGCCGAGGCCGGAACGCTGAAGTAACAATTTCGCCGAGAAGCATGAAAGGAGGCTCGATATGGCCTCCTTTCTTCATGTCGTAATCGCACTCTGAAAGCGAGAATGGGGAATTCCAAACAATCTCTATATCCTGTCGAAATCGCCCGAGCCGAGGTCGAGTCTCACGGCGACCATAAGTAGCAGCGTGAAGGCCAAAAACGACGAGCCTCCATAGCTGAAGAAGGGTAGCGGGATACCTATCACCGGCACCAGACCTATGGTCATCCCGACGTTTATGAGCACATGCAACAGGAATATCCCTGCCACCGAATAGCAATATATGCGTCCGAACGGTTCCTGCTGCCTCTCGCCCATCGCCACAAGCCGCATGACAAGAGTGCAGAAGAGCGCCAGCACTATCAACGTTCCCACGAATCCCCACTCCTCGCCCACGGTACAGAAGATGAAGTCGGTGCTCTGTTCGGGCACGAAGTCGAACTTGGTCTGGGTGCCTTCGAGATATCCTTTGCCTGAGAAGCCGCCCGAACCGATGGCTATCTTCGACTGGTTGACATTGTAACCCCAGGCCCGGGTATCGGACTCGACGCCGAGAGTGTTCAGGATGCGTTTTTGCTGGTGCAGGTCGAGGCTGTCGAAAACCACATCGGTCACCGAAACGAACGCCACCGATCCCACCAGCAGGGCGATGAACACCCCGAAACGTCTAAGTCTGTGGGCATAAGCCACTGCGGCGCACACGGGCAACGACGCGAAGGTCGTAACGAGCAGAACCCAATAAAATCTCCACTCCAAGCCCGCAACGAAGGTCGCAAGGAGCCACGTGGTCACCGAGACAAGCGCGATCGACGCCAAAAACACCATCGGCGCCCGCCAGTTCCGGTAAGTAAGGCCGAATCCCGCGGCACAACCCGCCACGATCAGTATCAAAAGTCCCGTGTCGGTGATCCAGAACGAGCCGAAGAAGAGGGTCAAGACCACACCCAGCACTATATATATCCACCGGTTGAGCCCCTCGCGGTAGAACATGAAAAGGAACGATGCGTAGACCACCGCCGAGCCCACGTCGTGTTGCAGGAACATCACTCCCACGGGCAATGCCAACAAAAGGGTAGCCTTAACAAGGTCGCGCAACCGGCCGAGCGAGAATCCGAAAACACTCATCGAACGGGCCAGGGCCAGCGACACCGCGAATTTCATAAACTCGGCGGGCTGGAGCCTCACAGGCCCGAAAACCAGCCATGCCTGCGCCCCATTGACCTCGCGCCCCACCACGAGCGTGGCGAACATCAACAACAGGACGAGCACATATATCGGATAGGCCAGAATGTGGTAATATTTATCGTCGACGAGCATCACCACGACGGCGACCACGAGCGACACCCCCATCCACAACAGCTGCATTCCGTACTGCGAGGATATCTCGAAAGCCGGACGGGCTTCGTCGTAGACTGCGGCGTAGAGGTTGAGCCATCCCATCACCGCAAGGGCCAGAGCGATGAAGATCGTCCACCAGTCGACCTTCCCGTGGATCACGGAGCCTCTTTTCGAACGCGCCATCATATGCCGACTTTATCGTAGTTGGGATATTGTACGTTCATATTCTTAACGTGGTCCATTCTCCAGGGCTGGGAGATGGAGTCGGTAAGATACTTTTCCATCAAAAGCGAGCCGATGGGCACCGCGGCCGTCGCACCGAAACCCGCGTTCTCGACGTAGACATATATCGCTATCTTCGGGTCGTTGCGGGGAGCGAATCCGAGAAACACCGAGTGGTCTTTGCCGTGCGGATTCTGGGCCGTTCCCGTCTTGCCGCAAATTTCGAGGCCCGGCACCATCCCCATCGCGCGCACCGTACCCCCCTCGGAGTGGGCCGCCATATACATCCCATCGGGGATCCATTTCGGTTCCCTCTATGTTCTTTATGACATGGGGAATAAAGTAATGTCCGCGGTTGGCTATGGTGGCAGCAAAGTTGGCCATCTGCAGCGGACTGCACCCCAATTCACCCTGGCCTATGGCAAGAGAAATTACGGTGAGCGAGTTCCAACTGCCGCGATAGACGCGATCGTAATAGTCCGAGCCGTAGATGTTTCCGCCGACTTCGCCCGTGAAGTCGCTGTCGAGTCTGCGTCCAAGACCGAAACTGCGCACATGCTCGGCCCAATGGTCGTATCCTCCGCGCGAAGCGCCGCCGCCATATTCGGGTTTATCCATAATATTTCGCAACACATAACAGAAATAGGCGTTGCACGACGTCATGATAGCCTGATTCAGGTTGAGGACGGCGAAGTCGTCGTGGCATCCCACGTGGACACGCCCCGAAGTGTATCCGTGGTTGCAGGTGTATCTGTCGGAAGGCCGGAGCACACCCTCCTGAAGGCCGATCAGGGCGTTCACCATCTTGAAGGTCGACCCCGGGGGCTGGTGCGACTGCACGGCGCGGTTGAACATCGGGCGGCGGTTGTCGTTGGCGAGACGCGCGTAGTTGTTGTTCCGCTCGCGCCCCACAAGCTCGTCGGGATCGTAAGTGGGGCCGCTCGCCATCACGAGTATCTCGCCCGAAGAGGGTTCTATCGCCACCACCGCTCCAACCTTGCCTGCCAACAACTCCTCGGCGAAGGCCTGCAGTTCGGCGTCGAGCGAAGCGGTAAGGGTCTTCCCGGCAACGGGAAGAGTATCCAAAAGTCCATCCTGCCACGAACCTTTCACGACGCCGTTCACATCGACCATATTTATCTTAACCCCCTTTTCGCCGCGCAAATACTCTTCATAAGCCCGTTCGATCCCCGTTCGGCCAATATAGTCGCCGCTACGGTAATAGTCGTCGCGGGAGAGGTCGGCGTCGTTCACCTCGTTCACAAAACCCAACAGGTTTCCCGCTATCTTGCGCGGATATGAACGGACGGTGCGGTAGACTGTGTAAAACCCGGGCAGGCGCAACTCGTCGAGGTATAGTTTGGCCTCCTTGTCGAGTTGCGACACCACCACCGAAGGACGTCTGGCGGAGTAATTTTTGGCTCTTTCGAGGCGCGTGCGCATCAGAGGCAACGGTATATCCACTATCCGGCTCAGCAACACCGTGTCGAATCCGCTGATCACATCGCGCGGGATCACCATCAGGTCGTAAGCCTCCTTGCTCTGGATTATATATTCGCCGTTGCGGTCGACCACCTCGCCCCTGGGCGGATAGAGCACCTCGTGGCGAAGGGTGTTGTTCGAGGCTTTCTGTTTGTACGAATCGTCCACTATCTGGATATGGAACAGCCGCGCGGCCAGGATCACGAAGACCAGAGCCACAAAGACTAAAAGTACTCTCGAACGCATATAATTCTTCTCCATATTAACGCGGATGTCACAAATTCAGGCACTTAACTCTCTTTCATCATTTGCAGGTTCACTCAGCCTGAACTTGTGAAACCCGCGTTAACGGCTTCTTCGAAGCCGCTCCCTGTAACCTACCCCCTAAATCCCCCTTCCAAAGGGGGACTTTGCCAAACCATAGAGGTTTGGCAAATCTCATAATATGCTACGTCCGTTTGGGAGTTTTCACTGTGAACAGCACCGAGCAGGCCCACACCGAGGCGAAGGTGAAGACCCAACTCACGACGGTTTTCACGAGCACCAGATGATAATTGGTCCAGGTCAGCGCTTCGAGCGAAAAACACACCAGACAGTGTATCCCCGCCACCACAGCGACGTAACGCCAGAACTTCTTTCCTCCCAACAGTTTGGCGGAAGGCATTGCCGGGGCCTCCTCCACCGTTTCGCGCCCGAATATCGCGATCATGATCCACCGGCGCGTGTAGGCCGTGACGAGTGTTGCCGCGGTGTGCACCCCGCCTGTTCCCTCGAAAAAATCGACCGTCAGGCCCGTTGCAAAACCCAGCAACAACACCGCCACGGGTTTCATGTTCAGGGGTAGCAGCGCCACGAAAGCGATATAGGCCAACGGGCAGAAATAGATCGAAACCCTCACCGAATCGAACACGAAGAACTGCATCACGACCACAGCCACGATGAAAAGTCCAAGGTATGTCAGAAAGTTCCTCAATCTCAAAATTTGATAATTTGGTGATTTGATAATTTGATAATAAGCTACGCGCAAAAAACGATTATCTATTTATCTAATATACCTTCCGTCGTTCCCATCACCTCTTCCTCGAGCCGGGAACGCTCCGCGGCATCGAGGTTCCTCGCGAGAAACACAGTCCGGAGCGCCGCGATGTCGGCCCCGAGTTTCACGTCGATATCCAGAGAAGCACGGGGTTCGTCGACCGTGAAATCGTCGACCGTGCCGATAAATATACCTTCGGGAAAGTTCAGCGAGGAGCGGGTGACGACAGTGTCGCCGCGCGCCACCTTGGCATATTTGGGCACCTCCGACAGCCTCACCGTGCGGGTATCGAGACCTTGCCACGTAACGGAGCCGAAATGGCCGGTCGAAGGGAACATGCCGCTCGCCCTGAAATCGGTGTTCAGCGCCGACACGCAGATAGCGTTCCGCGCCGACACGCCGTCGACATAGCCCACCATGCACCCGTCGATCGTGACCACGGCCATCCCGCGTTCCACCCCGTCGCGCGTGCCGCGGTCGAGCATGATATAGTTCTCGCGCTTGCCGATCGAGTTGCGAACCACATGCGCGGCGATGTAGCCACCGGTAATGGTCACTGCCGCCCGCAGCGAGTCGAACTTCGCGGCGCCCTCTCTTTCCCGCCACACGGAGAGTTCGTCTTCGAGCGCCTCGACCCTCGCTTCCAGTTGCCGGTTGGTCTCTCCGAGGCCCATGAAGTGCTCCGCCCCCGCGATCATGCCGTACGCCCCGCTCAGAATAGCGTCGGAGGTCGCAAGCAACCTCGCCCGCGAATGCACCGTCGACGAGGCGTAGTAATGCAGGGCCAACCCTTCGAGAACGAGAAAGATTACCAGAACATGGATCCTGCGGAGGAACAACAGCAGCCGATACATTGCGGCGGCGTTTTATCGGGTTAGGAACGAAAATTTGTCTATATTCTCGAGCGCCTTGTTGGTTCCGCGCGCGACCGAACGCAGCGGATCGTCGGCAACGATGAAGGGTATCTTGCAGTTGTTGGAGAACCTCTGCGCCAATCCCCGGATCAGTGCGCCGCCGCCCGCCAGATAGACCCCCTTGCGGTAGATATCGGAGTAGAGTTCCGAGGGGATATTCTCGAGCACCTTCATTATGGCGGCATCGACCTTGAGCAACGATTTGTCGAGCGCGTTCGCTATTTCACTGTAGTTAAGCGAAATAGTACGCGGAAGTGCTGTCACGATATTGGGGCCGGTGAGGATATAATCCTCCGGTTCTTCTCCGGGAGGCAGTTTTTTGATGGCCGATCCGACGGCGATCTTTATCTCCTCTGCGGTACGCTCGTGAAGACGTCGCCCGCAACGTTGATGCTCTCCGAGCAGACGATCCCGCCCAGGGAGATACATGCGATCTCGGTCGTACCGCCGCCTATGTCGATTATCATGTGTCCTTCGGGAGCCTGCACGTCGAGTTCGGCGCCCAGCGCGGCCGCCATCGGTTCATATATCATGTACACCTCGCGACCCCCGGCGTGTTCGGCCGAGTCGCGAACCGCGCGTATCTCGACGTTGGTCGAGCCGCTGGGTATACATATCACCATCTTGAGCGAGGGGTTGAAGAGCCTCGACGACGAGACCTCCTTTATCATCCCGCGGAGCATCAACTCTGTGGCGGTAAAGTCGGCTATCACGCCGTCCTTCAGGGGGCGGATGGTGCGTATATTCTGGTGGGTACGGCCGTGCATCTGGTTGGCCTTGTGGCCGAAAGCGACCATCTTGCCGGTGTGGGCGTCGAGGGCAACGATCGAGGGCTGGTCGACCACCACCTTCCCCTCGTGGATTATCAGCGTGTTGGCCGTTCCGAGGTCGATGGCAAGTTCTTGTGTCAGTGAAAACAATCCCATATCTTTTTCAATTACGAGTTACGAGTTACGAGTTACGAATCGGGCTAACGCAAAATTTATATCGCGTAGCCTCGTAATTCGTAACTCGTAATTCATAATTCAATGTTTAAAGTGTCTAAGTCCGGTAAATACCATCGTTATATCATTCTGGTCGCAATAAGCGACGCTGTCGCCGTCGCGCACCGAGCCTCCGGGCTGGATCACGGCGTCGATCCCTTCTCCGTGCGCTATCTCCACGCAGTCGGCGAAGGGGAAGAAGGCATCGGAGGCCATCACCGCGCCGCGAAGGTCGAAGCCGAAACTTTTAGCCTTCTCGATCGCCTGCCTGAGGGCGTCCACCCTCGATGTCTGCCCCACGCCGCTCGAAAGCATCTGGCCGTCCTTCGCAAGGACTATGGCGTTGCTCTTCGACTGCTTGACTATCTTATTGGCGAAAACCATGTCGGCCATCTGATCGGCGGTGGGTGTACGCTGTGTGACAACGGTGGTCTCTCCGTCGATACCTCCGACGACGAGGTCTCTGTCCTGCACCGCGACCCCGTTCAACAGCGAACGGAATTGCCGCGGCGGGCGGGCAATGTTTTTAAGCACCAGTACAATACGGTTCTTCTTCGAATACAACGTCTCCAGGGCGGCGTTAGTATAACCGGGGGCCAGAATAACTTCGAAGAAGAGTTTGTTGATCTCCGCGGCAGCCGCTTCGTCGACGGGGCGGTTGCATATCAGCACCCCTCCGAAAGCCGAAACGGGATCGGAGGCAAGGGCTCTTTCGTAGGCTTCGAGAACCGTGGCGCCCGTGCCCACTCCGCAGGCGTTGTTGTGTTTGAGTATCGCGAAGGTGGGCTTGTCGCCCGGAAACTCGGCTATAAGGTTCACAGCCGCGTCGATATCCAAAAGGTTGTTGTACGAAATTTCCTTGCCGTGCAGTTGTTCGAACACCTCGTCCAACGCGCCGTAGAAGGCGCCCTTTTGGTGGGAATTCTCGCCGTAGCGCAGGGTGCGGCCGCCGTCGTAAGATGCCCGGAACGCGGGTATATCCTCGCCTGCGTTGAACCAGTTGAAAATTGCGCTGTCGTAGTGCGAACTCACCCCGAAAGCGAGCGCCGCGAAACGGCGTCTCTGCTCAAGCGTCGTCGAGCAGTCCTGCTCCTTCAAAAGTTGCAAAAGTTCGCCGTACTGCGCCTGACTGCCGACGATAACGACGTCCTTGTGATTCTTGGCCCCGGCGCGGATCAGCGATATGCCGCCTATGTCGATCTTCTCGATTATCTCGGCTTCCGAAGCACCCGAAGCTACCGTCGCCTCGAACGGATAGAGGTCGACTATCACCAGATCGATCTCGGGAATGCCGTACCGCTCCAGTTGGGCGGCGTCGCCGACAAGTTCGCGCCTCGAAAGAATGCCCCCAAACACCCCCGGATGGAGGGTCTTCACGCGGCCACCGAGGATCGACGGATAACCAGTAAGCGACTCTACCGCAGTGGCTTCGAAGCCGAGTTTTTCGATGAATTCGAGCGTCCCGCCCGTCGAATAGAGTTTCACGCCCGCCCCGGCGAGCGTCCTGACAATATCATCGAGTCCATCCTTGTGGTACACCGACAGTAAGGCGCTTTTTATCTTTTTATGTTCCATGGTTTTTATAAGAGGTATAATAACCCACAAAGATATATAATGCCGTGGGTAAACGCAAATATTTTTATGTTTACCAAAGGGCATTCTGTTTGAAAAGTTCAAAATGACGAAAAGTTGTTAACTTTGTAAGTTCCAAAAACCCAAAAGGAGATGGGAATTATCATAGAAAAAGAGTCGCGGTGCGCCGTGGTGGGGCACGGCAGTTGGGCTACCGGATTGATGAAGATACTCACGGACAGCGCCGCGGGCAACGGCTCTAACGGAGACGTCGGCAAGGTCGGCTGGTTCGTGCGCAACCCCGAAGTACTCTCTTCTCTCAAGGAGGAGGGGCGCAATCCGCGCTATCTGTCCGACGTGGAGTTCGACACCGCGAGGCTCGATCTGTCGGGCGACATAAACCACGTCGTGGGCACGGCCGACGTCGTGATCCTGGCGGCCCCGTCGGCGTTCATAAAGAACTATCTGGAAGGGCTCACCGTGCCGCTCGCCGGGAAGTTCGTCATCTCGGCCATCAAGGGCATCGTTCCGGGCAACTACCTCTCCGTCACCGAATATCTGAGCCGCGACTATGGCCTCACGTTGGGCTGTACCGGGGTGATCGGAGGCCCGAGCCACGCCGAGGAGATAGCTCTCGAAAGGCTTTCATATCTTACCATCGCGTGCGAAAACCTCGACAACGCGCGCATAATGACGCACAAACTATCGGCGCGCTATATCCACACCACCATCTCCGGCGACATCCGCGGGGTGGAGTACGCGGCGATACTCAAGAATATCTACGCCCTTTCGGTGGGCATCGCCACGGGACTGGGCTACGGGCCTTCCCGTGCCCGGGACGCGACACCGACACCTCGGCTTTCTTGGGCGATCTGCTCGTGACGGCCTACTCTCCGTTCAGCCGCAACCGCCGTTTCGGAATGATGATCGGCAAGGGGCTTCACGTCAAGAGCGCGCAGATGGAACTGGGCGGCGTTGCCGAAGGGTATTACGCCTCGGAGACCGTGCGCCACGTAAACTCCTCGCACGCCATCGAAATGCCTATCGCCGAGGCGGTCTACTCGATCCTGTACGAAGGCGCATCGCCCTCGAAAACGATAAGAAATCTGACTAACAAACTGATATAAAATAATTATGACTACCCCTGACATTAGCAAGATCTTCGGCTTTGTTCCCCAAGCCGACTTTGCGGCGCTCCGTTCCGAGGCCGAATACGCCAACGCGCTTCTGCACACCGGCGAGGGCAAAGGCTCCGACTTTCTGGGCTGGGTGGCCCTCCCCTCCTCCATCACGCCCGAATTTCTGGCCGAGATAAAAGCGGCCGCCGAGGGGCTACGCCAACGCGCCGAAGTGGTGATCGTCATCGGTATCGGCGGCTCGTACCTCGGAACCAAAGCCGTGTTGGAGGCTTTACAGAATCCCTTTGCGGGGCTTCAGGCCGAGCGCAAAGACCCGGTAATTTTATTCGCAGGCCACACCATAAGCGAGGATTACATGGCCGAACTCGTGGAGGCCGTGAAAGACCGCTCCATCGCCACTATCGTGATCTCGAAATCGGGCACCACGACCGAACCCGCCATCGCTTTCCGCATCATCAAGCAGGAGATAGAAAAGCGTTACGGCGCCGCCGAAGCCGCCTCGCGCATAATCGCCGTCACCGACCGTGCCCGCGGCGCCCTCAAAAGTGTCGCCGACACCGCCGGTTACAAAACCTTCGTCATTCCCGACGATGTGGGCGGCCGCTTCTCGGTGCTGACGCCGGTGGGCCTTCTGCCTCTGGCTGTCGCCGGGGTCGATATCGACGCTCTGGTCGCCGGCGCCGTCCGGATGGAGACCGCCACCGCCGCGGGAGTACCTTTCGAGGAAAACCCCGCCGCCATCTACGCCGCCGCCCGTTCGGCGCTCTACCGTAAGGGCTTCAAGATCGAGATACTGGCGGCCTACGAACCGGGGCTCCAATATTTCGCCGAGTGGTGGAAACAGCTCTACGGCGAGAGCGAGGGCAAAGACGGTAAAGGTATCTTCCCCGCCGGAGTGATCTTCTCGACCGACCTCCACTCGATGGGACAATACATTCAGGAGGGCGAACGCATCCTGTTCGAAACCGTTATCAGCGTCGCCGCACCCCACCGGGAGATGCGCATCGAGCGCGCGGAGAACGACGGCGACGGCCTCAACTTCCTTGCCGGAAAACGTATAAGCGAAGTTAACCGCATGGCCGAACTCGGAACGATGCTCGCGCACGTCGACGGCGGAGTGCCCAACATCCGCATCGAGATTCCGCAAATCGACGCCTCTTCGCTCGGCGAGCTGATATATTTCTTCGAGAAGGCTTGCGGCATCAGCGGCTACATGCTCGATGTCAACCCGTTCGACCAGCCGGGTGTGGAGGCGTACAAGAAGAACATGTTCGCCCTCCTCGAAAAACCTGGCTACGAAGCCGCCACGGCGGAGATCAAAAAGAGGCTCTGATAATTTGTATAATAACAAAATTGTTATTACATTTGTATCGACCAAACTTGGAGCGATCGTGAAACCGAAAACGAGCGAGAGAAAAAGATACGAAAAGGAGTTGCTTTATTATCTCCATCTATTCAACGAATTGAAAGGGCGCGAAGGCGTTGATCAAACTCTTGTGTATATCGGTTACGAGATCGACAAACTGGTTGAACTGTTAAAACAAATGTAATTATGAGAGACAGGATAGAGATACTTAAAAAGAGATATGTTCGGGCGAAAACCGACCGGGAATACGAAGCTATAGACGAAGAACTGCGCTCATTGTGCGAAGACGACGCGGCGGCTGTTGCCGACGCGACCCTCGAAAGTATTCGCGAGACGAACGCCGAGTTGTTGCGCAAGAAGCTGAATGATGTTCTGCCGATAGTATCGGTCTCCTATCTCGCAAAAACCTATTTCCATCGAAGTCCGCAGTGGTTTTATCAGCGGCTCAACGGTAATTCGGTGAACGGGCGGCCCGCGCAGTTCACAAATGACGAATTAAAGGTTCTGCACGACGCATTGCTCGACATTTCCGGCAAGATCGGCGCTTCGGCAACGGCGGTTTTTTAACCGGCCTCTTATTACCCGACGACCTGAAACACAAAGCGACACCTGTAACAGGGTGTCGCTTTGTTTTTATACCTTCACGAACCTGTACCGCAGGTAGGCGTAATGGGCGATTATGGCGCGGCGGCGTGGCGGGATGTAGCTCTCGTCGCCGAACTCATACAGAAACCGGCCGTCGAACACGTACTTCTGGACGAACGACCCTTCGGCCAGGAACTCCACCGAGATCACTCGGGAGGCGGCGTCGTAACTCCATCTGCCGATGGTTTTCTCTTCCTGAACTCCTTCGGGGCGGAACATCTCGCCATAGTACCCGTCGTCGAAGAAAGCAATCACCCATTCATTGGGCTTCATATCGTATTCGTGCGTCCACGTCCCACTCAAGCGGCTGTCCAATCCCATGACATACCAATATCCCAGGAACGAAGGTCTTCTCTTTTTCATTTTCAAGGCGTTTTAAAAGTTTTACACTTCACGCCCTTAAATGAAAAGGACGCGGTAACAGTCCCTGCCGTATCGGTCTCGCGAACCTGAAGCCAGAAGACTGCCCCGCGCCCGAAGTCGCTTTGATATCAACAACATCAAAGCAGGCCTCGAGTGGGCAACCTCTTTCTGGCTTCAAACACGTTGATTAACAACGTTCGCGAGTTTATACGGCAGAAAAAAGAGTTGTCACTCTTTTATATTTTTACAACGCAAAGATACAAAAAATTCCCGTAGCGGAATATCTCACGATAGAATTATTACCGTCAGCGGTTCCCCTCCCGTGGAGGGGTGCCCCGAAGGGGCGGGGTGGTTCTGCCGATAGGATAGACAGGCTCTTTGCAGGACTTTAGTCTCACCCACCCTACAAATTTGGACTAAAGTCCGGGAAAAGAAAACTGTTTGCAGTCCGTCGGTTAAAACCGACGGCAATATTTCATGTTATTCCGAGCGAGACACGAAGTGTCGACGAGAAATCTTCCGAACAAATCTATAAGGCAGATTCCTCACGTTCGTTCGGACTGACAGTTTTATTTTCCCGTTTTTATTCTTTCATAATGCTTTAACTTTCCCGGTGACCTTGCGGAGGATATCCTTGAATTCTTCGAAGCCGTCGAGACGCAGGAGGGTCGCGCCGCCGAGATAGACTGCGATCCCGGTGAACATCTTAACTGCGAGAAGCACACCCAAGGCGGTTTTCACCGATAACGATGCGACGAGCGGTGTCATAATCACACCCACACACCAAACCGCCGCGGCCATCACAGCCGTCAACACCAAAACAGGCAGTACTTCGCGCCCGAGAGCCTTGAGCCCGTATGACGACTGTCGGCGCGCAAAGCCGAAACTTACCGCCGCATCGCCGAGGGCGATCCCCACCACGCCCCACGCTATCGCGACCACTCCCATCGGGATCGTCGCCGCGAGAATAACGGTGGCGATGATCTTTTTTATCACTTCGGCCCTCAGCACATCGCGCCCGTCGCTGCGGGAGCGCAGAATATTCGAGGAGATCACGGCCAGCGGCGTGAAGAATCCTCCGATGCAAAGGATGCGGAAAAACGGCACTGATGGTTGCCAGTCGGCCTTCAGGAAGATCGCGAACATCTCGTCGGCCACGGTGATAAGCCCCGCCATCATCGGGAACATCAAAAAAACGATCGACCCCGTCACCCTGCCCACCGAGCGCGCGAATTTTTCGTTGTCGTCGCGGATGGAGGCGAGCGCCGGAAAGGTGACGCTCTGCATCGCGGTCATGGGTTCGTTGACGAACTTGTCGCGCAACGAACGCGCATTCTCGTAATTGCCGAGCGTACCGGGGCTGTAGCTGCGTCCGATTATGAAATTTGGGATGTTGGCGTAGAGGTTGTTCAGCAGATCGGTCGCGAGCAGGCGCGACGAGAATCCGAACATCGAACGGATCGAGGCACCCGAAAACCGCATCTGCGGCCGCCACTTGCCGAATATCCAAAACAGGGCCGAGCGGATCGCGGGCTGCGAGAGCCTCTGCCCCACTATCGCCCAAAATCCCAGTCCGCCGAACGCCATCGCCACGCCGACGAGTCCGCTGCCGACGTTCGAGGCGAAAAAGATGGTCGAAATGCGCCGGAAATCGAACTCGCGTGTCAGCACGGTTTGTTGTATCAGACCCAACGCCCCGGCCGGAATTATCAAAAAGAAGACCGGGGCGAACCTCACCAGATCGGGCATCTCGAGCAGGCGCGCCGCGGGATACGAAAGCCCCACGAGCAGCGCGTAGAGAGCCACCGCGATCGCTATGTTGAACCAGAAAGCCGACGAATAGTCGAGCGGGCGAGCGTTTTTATTGCGGATGAGGGCCTGCGAAAAACCGCTGTCGACAAAGACGTTGAATATCATCACCAGCGGCGCGAGAATGGCTTTGAGGGCGTACTCCTCGGGATAGATGCGATTGAGGATATTGACCACCACCCACAGTTGGAACAGCGCCGAAGCGATCTTCTCGGCGACGTTCCACGCAAATCCGCGGACAACCTTCCCTTTGAGTTCGGCCACTTTACGCGCGCTTTACTTAATGAACGAGAGCAGGCCGAGGCGGTACGAATCGAGCCCGAAGCCCATGACGGAGCCTTTGCAGACCGGCGCGATGAGCGAAACGTGGCGGAAATCCTCGCGTGCCAGTATACACGAGACATGCACCTCGACGACAGGCACACCCACCGCTCCGATCGCGTCGCGGATGGCGACCGAGGTGTGGGTATAGCCTCCGGCGTTGAGTAGCACTCCGTCATACGCGCCGTCGGCCCTTTGAATTGCGTCTATTATTTCGCCCTCGATGTTCGATTGGGTGTAATCTATCTCCATTTCGGGGTGGGCGGCGCGAAGCGAGGCGAGGTATGCCTCGAAGTCGGTGGCGCCATATATTCCGGGCTCCCTCTTCCCCAGCAGGTTCAGGTTCGGGCCGTTGATTATCAGAATTTTCATCGCGTAAAGCATAATTATTCCCACAAATGTAGTGCAAGCCGAGTGAAAACGCAAGTGTGCCTGCCGTTTTCCGAGGCGTAGGCTACATTCACGCAATTTATGCAATAAATTACGTAAATGTAACTATTTTTGCGTTAGCAAATTCGTAACTCGTAATTCTTGACTGCGTCAAGCGAGCATAGCTCGATTTGCGTAACTCGTAATTATCTCATTTTGGGCGAATTCCAATTTATAGAGGGCATCCGGCGCGCATTCGAGGGAGTGGGCGACGGCGGCATCACCGGTATAGGCGACGACTGCGCGGTTCTTCCGATCGGTGGAGGCGAGGCGTTCGTCGTTACCACCGACATGCTCGTCGAGGGGGTGCATTTTCTGCGTCATGCGACCACGGCGCGCGAGCTGGGGGCGAAATCGCTTGCGGTGAACCTGAGCGACGTCGCCGCTATGGGAGCGCGTCCGGTGGCGTCGCTGCTGTCGATCGCACTTCCGGCCGAGTGGCGCGGAGAGTGGGTGGAGGAGTTCATGGAGGGCTACCGCGAGATGTCCGCACTCCACGGAGTGAAGCTCGCGGGCGGCGACACCACGGCCTCGAAGGGCGCCATCGCGATAAACGTGGTGGCCATCGGCCGCGCCCCTCTTCACCGGTTGAAATACCGTTCGGGTGCGCGCACGGGCGATATCGTCGCGGTGAACGGGGTGCTGGGAGAATCAGCCGCGGGATTGCGCGACATTCTGGAAGGACGTCCCGACACGCCGAACGCGCACATCCACCGCAACCCTGTGCCTCAGGTCGCCCAGGGAGAGTGGCTCGGAGCGCGCCCGGAGGTTCATTCGATGATCGATCTGTCGGACGGTCTTGCATCCGATCTGAAACACATATTGAAGGCATCGGGAGCATCTGCCGAGATCGACCTCGACGCGATACCCACTCCTGTTTCGGTTGAACTCGCCGTGACCGGAGGTGAGGATTACAAACTGCTCTTCACCGTCGCCCCGGAGGAGTTCACTCGTTTGGCCGAAAATTACCGCGCGAAGTTCGGAAGCCCGCTCCACGCTGTGGGACGCATAACCGAAAGTCGGGCCGAAGCCCGGAAAGAAGAACCCCGCCCGGATCCCTCGGTTGAACCCGACACCAACGAAATCGTCTGGCTCGACGGCGGCGAACCCGTCGCCAAAAGCTGGCGCGGGTTCGTCCATTTTTAATATTCGGATAATCGAAATATCTTTGCAGCCGTAAAATGGGCCGCATACTCGCCATAGACTACGGAACGAAGCGCACGGGCATTGCCGTGACCGATCCCCTGCGTATCATTGCCAGCGGGCTCGAGACCGTGCCGACACACACTCTCGCCGCGTGGCTCGGGCAATATCTCGCCGCCGAGAGCGTTGACATAATAGTTGTGGGTAAACCTTCGCGCATGGACGGGTCGCCCTCCGAAACGATGGCGCATATCGAACCCCTGGTGAAGCGGCTGAGGGCCGAATATCCCGACAAGCGGATAGTATTGCACGACGAGAGGTTCACCTCCCGTCTGGCTCAAAGGGCGATGCTCGACGGCGGAGTTCCCAAAATGGCGCGGCGCGACAAGGCGTTGGTCGACACCGTTAGCGCCGCCATAATTTTGCAAAGCTATCTCGAAAGCCGCGAGTACCGAACCGATAATGTGTAACAAGTAATTTTAAATGATTTTACCGATAGTTGTATACGGCTCTCCGATCCTGCGGGCGGAGAACAAAGAGATCGACGCGGCATATCCCGGCGTCGGAAAGCTCGTCGCCGATATGTTCGACACGCTCAGCGCCGCCGACGGCGTGGGACTTGCCGCGCCCCAGATCGGACGGAACATCCGGCTGTTCATCGTGGACGCCACTCCCTGGGCCGACGACGATTCTTCTCTGGCAGATTTTCGCCGCACCTTCATCAATCCCGAAATATACGAATGTTCCGAGGAGCAAGAGTTCTACAACGAGGGTTGCCTGTCGCTGCCGGGGCTTCACGAGGACGTTTCGCGCCCCGTGACGATCCGGATGCGCTATTTGGACGAAAATTTCGAGCCACGCGACGAGGAGTTCACGGGCCGTCCGGCGCGGGTGATCCAGCACGAGTACGACCATCTGGAGGGCAAGGTTTTCACCGACCGGCTCTCGCCCCTGCGCCGTACTTTGCTCAAAAGTAAGCTCTCGGGGTTCACAAAAGGAAAATATAAGGCGTCATATCGCACGAAATAGAAAAAGTTTTCGTATCTTTGCGAAAACTCAACGACAAACCAACCTGTATTGCGCTGTGCCAACAATCGATTTATCCCTTTCCATGCGTCTTAAAACGCTGTTTCGACCGGTTTCGATCGTCACGGCGCTTCGTGTCGACACCTCGACGCAAAGCAGACGGCCGCATTCCGGAGATAAGTTTTTTACGCAATATTTTTAGCGGAAAAGTATTTGTGGCACGGATATTGTTTAACAAATATACAGAAAACACAAAAAAGGCTTCTTCATTTATTTAAGTTTGGGTTAGTAGTTTTAAGGACATCTTAGTCCTCGGGACGGGAAACTATCGGGAGATACTTTCCCGTTCTTTGTTTCTATAACCCAACGTGAGTTCGATGAATTCAAATATTATGGTTTAAGTCTATTAAGTTATGTCTATGGATCATTTGAACTCATCGAACTCACGTTAACGGCTTTTTCAAAGCCGTCCCCTGTAACCTACCCCCTAAATCCCCCTTCTAAAGGGGGACTTTGCGAAGCCGTCGGCTTCGCGGAAGCGGGAACAGACTGGAAACAAATGTATTTACAATTAATCAATTCATCGAACTCACGTTAACTCAAGGTCATAAATAATCTCGCCGCCGGTCGAAAGCATCTTGAGGCGCAACCGGGCTCCCTTCCTTTCCAGGATCATCACTGTCCCGCTCTCGACGGAGCTTCCGCCGCCCACCACGACGGGGAAATTATTATCGTCCGCGCTCCCCGCGGGATGGTACGCCTTGCGGTGGGTATGGCCATTGACAGCTACATCGAAGGGGGCGTTTTTCAGCACCGGATGCCACAACTCTAAGCATGGATTGTATTTGTTGGGTAGCCCGTACACCGGGATATGGTGAATGAGCACTCTCTTACCGGCCTCGAGAAAATCTTCGCCCGAAAGCTCTTCGCGCAGAAACTCCACCTGGTCGAGCCTCAACTGCGAGAAGTCGTTCAAACCGTAGTACACCGGAGTGGAATCGGGTTTATCTTCGCCGCAGTCGAGCATCACAAAACGTGTGTCGCCCCAATCGAAGGCGCCGTAGGTCTTGCCGCCCACATAGTCGAGCAGATCGCGCAATCCTATCGAGTAGGCGTTCCGTATCTCGTGATTGCCTCTCAGGAGGATCGCCGGACGGTTGGCGGCATCGGTTTTTTCGAACATATACGACATGAAATCGACGGCAACGGCCTCGTCTTTGGGGTCGTTCACTATGTCGCCGTTGAGCAGCACGAAGTCGTACTCCACATCTTTCACGGCCTTCATAAGGGTATCCACAAGCGCTTTGTTCCTATGCAGATCGTTGAACACGAGCGCAGTGAAATCGGTCTCTTCCGGCGCCGGGAGCCTGAACGAGCCGACGTCGGAATATGCCGTCCGGCCGAACTCCTTTTTGTTCGTATAGTAGAAGGTGATCTCGCGCGAGACGGCGCGGTAGTAGTAGCGCACGCCGCGTTCGAGTCCCGCAAGACGGATCTTGTGTATTTTATTATTGCTCATCACCTGACCGTCGACCATTGTTTGCGCCTTACGCCACTGCTCGCGGTCGGTCGAGTATTCGACCCAGCCGTGGACGGGGACATTGGTGAGCCACATCACCGTGATCCCCTCTTCGGCCGGATTCTGAAGGTAGGGTTTCGTGCGGAAAATCTCGCTCTCGGGAGCCGCCAGCCTCACGTCGACCCAAACCGGCCTATGGTCGGAAGACACCATATCGGGTACCACTCCGCGCCCCGTCACCGACCAGAGCGCGCCGTTGTTCAGACCATAGACAAAGTCGATACACCGCGCCCCGTCGCCTGAGCCGGATGTGGGCTTTTCGGGATCGTTAAGAACGGTGAACCGTTCCTTGATCCGTTTTTGCATTTCGGAGTCGTCGGTATCGTTCATGTCGCCCGCAAGGAAAACAGGCTTTTCGATATCCCGCACCGCGTCGAGAATTATCCCGGCGGAGGTCTCGCGGTCGCTCCGGGTAAGCGACAGATGGGTGCAAAGCACGACATATTTCTCGAATTCCGCCACAAGGAGCACTCTTTTCTCTTCACTCCCCGGAAGCGCGACGCGGCGAACATCGAGCGGTTTCTCTTTCGAGAGAATACCTATCCCGTATTTTCCTCCCTTATACTCGATGGCAGGCGCCCAGGTCGCGTGCATCAGCGTGCGCCGGGCCAGTTCGTCCAGCACGTCCTTCCGGTATCGGGTGGTCATGCTGTCGAGTTCCTGAAGAGCGACCACGTCGGGTGAGCACCCTGTTATGAGACCGGCAACGCGGTCGTAATCGACTTTGTCGTCCATGCCTTTGCAGTTGCGCACGTTGTACGACATGATCCGAATGGAGTTTTCTTCCCGTGCGGGCGGGTTTTGGGCGGTAAGCGGCAACTGGCAGAAGAGCAGGCCGAACAAACAGGGTAAAAAAGGCTTCATGCCGTAAAAGTAGTTAAAAAATCGTAATTTTGCAGAATGGATTTCAGGTTGGTGTCGGAATATAAACCCACGGGCGACCAGCCCGAGGCGATCGACGGGTTGGTGCGCTCCATTCGCGGAGGTGCCCGGCACACCACGCTGCTGGGCGTGACCGGTTCGGGAAAGACCTTCACCGTGGCCAACACCATCGCGCAACTGAACCGCCCCACCCTCGTGCTGAGCCACAACAAGACCCTCGCGGCACAACTCTACACCGAGTTCCGCGGATTTTTCCCCGAGAACAGCGTCGAGTATTTCGTCTCCTATTACGATTACTATCAGCCCGAAGCCTATCTGCCCTCTTCCGACACCTATATAGAGAAAGACCTGCAGATAAACGACGAGATAGACAAACTGCGCCTGCGGGCCACGGCGTCGCTGATGTCGGGCCGCAGGGACGTCATAGTGGTTGCGAGCGTGTCGTGTATATACGGCATCGGCAACCCCGAGGATTTCGAGGCGAGCATGGTGGAACTGCGCGCCGGACAGATCGTTAGCCGTAAGAAACTCCTGTACGATCTGGTCGACATCCTCTATACACGTTCCGAACGCGATCTCACCCCCGCGACTTTCCGCGTGGGCGGCGAGTCGATCGACGTGATGCTGGCATACGGCGAGACCGCCGTGAGGCTCGACTTTTTCGACGACGAGATCGAAAGCATCCACCGAATCGACCCCATGACGGGTCAGAGACTTGAAAAATTGGATTCGATCCGCATCTCTCCCGCCAACCTGTTCGTCACCACCAAGGAACGTGCGGCGGCGGCAGTGAGGCAGATACAACTCGATCTGGGCGAGCAGATAAAATTCTTCGAATCGCAGGGGCGCCGCGCCGAGGCCCAGCGTATAAAGCAGCGCACGGAGTTCGACCTCGAAATGATAAAGGAGTTGGGCTACTGCTCGGGCATCGAGAACTATTCGCGCTATTTCGACGGCCGGAAGCCTGGTATGCCCCCGTTCTGTCTTTTGAACTATTTCCCGGAGGACTACCTGATGGTGATCGACGAGAGCCACGTCACCCTGCCGCAGGTGAGGGCGATGTACGGCGGCGACAAGGCGCGAAAGGAGAACCTCGTGGAGTACGGTTTCCGTCTCCCAGCCGCGCGCGACAATCGTCCCCTGAAGTTCGACGAGTTCGAAGCGCTTGCGGGAACTTCGATATACGTGAGCGCCACCCCCGCCGACTATGAACTGATGAAATCCGAAGGGATGGTGGTCGAGCAGGTTGTCCGCCCCACGGGTGTGGTCGACCCGCCCATCCAGGTTCGCGTCACCGACAACCAGATAGACGACCTCATCGAGGAGATACAAAAACGTGCCGCCGTCGAGGAGAAAGTGCTCGTGGCGACGCTCACAAAACGCATGGCCGAGGAACTGTCGAAATATTTCGACCGCATAGGCATCCGCAACCGCTATATCCATTCGGAAGTCGAGACGCTCGACCGGATCCGCATCCTCGAAGATCTGCGCGCCGGATCGTTCGACGTGCTGATAGGGGTGAACCTGTTGCGCGAAGGACTCGACCTGCCGGAGGTGTCGCTCGTGGCGGTGATGGACGCCGACAAGGAGGGTTTCCTGCGCAACACACGCTCCATCACCCAGATAGCGGGCCGCGCGGCGCGTCATGCGGGAGGCAACGTGATCCTTTACGCGGAAAAGCGCACCGACTCGATCCGCGAAGCGATCGCCGAGAGTAACCGCCGCCGCGAAAAACAGATCGCCTACAACATGCGCAACAGCATCGTGCCGCTCGCCGCCAAAAAATCGTCGCGCGGTAACATACTTATAAAGACAGCCGCGCCGGAGAGTGATTTCTTGTACGATTTCGGAGACGGCGCCACGGACGGGATGCGTATCGCCGCCGACATCAAGGCCGTTTACACCACCGGGGAGCTCGAAACCGCGATCGCCGACGCCCGCCGCCGGATGGAGGCCGCCGCGAAAGAACTCGACTTCGCCGCCGCCGCAAAATATCGCAACCTTATGTACGCCCTGCAGGAAAAATCACAGAAATAATCGACTATATCGAATGGCCATTAACAAAAAACTTACCGCAATCATAGACCGTCTCTACGTGAAGCCCGTCAGAGCCCTCATGCCGAAGCAGACCTATCGCTATCTGGCGTGCGGAGCGGTGAATTTTGTTCTCACCTCGATCTTCTATTGGGTGGCGTTCAACTTCATATTCGCCAAACGGAACCTCGATCTCGGGTTCGTGGTCGTCTCGCCCCACATCGCCGCGCTGGGACTTGCCCTGCCCGTCTCCTTCCTCATCGGGTTCTGGATGCAAAAGAACATCAGCTTCAGCGGTTCTCCCCTCAGAGGCCGCACGCAGTTGTTCCGCTACTTCCTAAACGCGATCGCCGCGGCGCTCGTCACCTATCTGCTCGACAAACTGTTCGTGGAGGTTCTGCACATCTTCCCCACCGTGGCATTCATGATAATCTATCTCATCACCGCCGTGATGGGATTCGTATTGCAGAAACATTTCGCCTTCCGCGGCGCGGAGAAAGATTAGAGCTTAAAAGAAACTACTTCTGCTCGTAGATCCAGAGGTCGTAGCCGATATCCCACCACAGGTTCATCTTGCGGCTTGCCTCGCGGCGGGTGGGCGCCTGCAGAATGCTCACCATGTTGTAGCCTTTCGCAGGATCGAACACCTTTTCGGGGGTCAGTTCCGGGTGCTCGCGTTTCAGACGTGCAATATAGTTGTCGGCGTTGCTCTCGATCTTAAAAGCGCCCGCGATGACGTGAAAACGCGGCCCGGCGGGGGTGGCGGGAGTTTCATCCGCGGCGGGGGATCCGTCGGACGGGACAGGGTCGGTCGTAGGCGTTAAATTGACGACGGTCTCGACAACCGGGGTTTTCGAACGGCCGGAGCCGAAGCATCCCTTTTGACAGAGCAATATCCCTCCCAGGATCAGGAGCGCCGCCAATATCCCGATAAGCATCCACAGCCACGCGCGGCCCCGCCCCTTTTCGGTCTCGAGCACGAGAGGCTCCTCTCCCTCGGGGTTGAGGGCGGCATCCAGTTCTTCGGCAACGGTGAATCCGTCGCCGCCCGTTTTGCCGACGCCCTCGATCTCCAGAGCGCCGTCTTCGCGGCGCGCACTCTCGAGCCACGAGCCGTACATCGCCCCGGCCTCGTCTTCACCCACGCCCCTGTCGGCCATTATGAGCGAGATCACGCTCTCTGCTCCTTCGGCTTCGCCGGGAGTCAGCACCACCTCGCTGTGCGGAGGCATGAGTTCCGTGTCGGAGATCATCTTCGCCCCCCGCCGCTTCACTTCGAGAGTTCCCTCTCCGGGCAAAGAGACTGCGCGGCGCCCGGCCAGCGCATCCGATATCAATCTGTCGATAGTTGTCATGGCGTCTATTTCCTTTTAGGTTCCTTATACTCGCGAAGTCCCGACCAACGGGCCGGGCTCGGCGTGAGTTTGTGTTTCGTGTACGGCCACGCTATCATCAATATTCCTGCCACGATGAACGGAAGGCTCAGTATCTGTCCGATGTTGATGACCATCGTCTCCTCGGCGGCGATCTGCGGGTTCTTGATGAATTCGAGAAGGAACCTCGACAGGAACACCCCTATCAACCCCACTCCGAAGAGCAATCCCGGACGTTTCCGGCCCGCGTCCATCTTGTAGTACATGAACACCAGCACGGCAAAGGTCACAAGGTAGCACAACGCCTCGTATATCTGGGTCGGGTGTTTGGGCACCGTCTCTCCGGCCCTTACGAAGATGAATCCCCACGGCAGGTCGGTGGCGTGGCCGTAGATCTCGGAGTTGATGAGGTTGCCGAAACGGACTATCGCGCCGCCGACGGTAACGGGAATCATCACCCGGTCGAGCGACCATATATAAGGCAGCTTGTAGTGGCGCGAGAAGCCCCACAGTCCGAGTAGCAGGCCTATTGCGGCGCCGTGCGAGGCCATCCCCCCCTGACGGAAGTAAAAAAGCTCTATCGGATGGGTGAGATAATAGACAGGGTCGTAGAAGAGACAATGCCCGAGCCTCGCACCCACAATGGTCACGATCGCGCCCCACCAGAAGATATTGTTCAAATCGGGATCGAGCTTTTCGCGTTTGATGAAGTGGCCGAAATAGAAGCCACCGAGACCTATGGCGGTAGCCCAGCAGAGCCCGTACCACATTACCTCGAAGTTTCCGATCCGGAAGAGCACCGGATCGACGTCCCATGTTACCGCCAAAAAATTTATCATCGTCTGTCAAAGTTGGTTTGTACGAAACAAAGGTAAATATTTTTTCGACACCGTCTCAAAAAAAACGTCAGGGGGCGAGGCTGTTGATAATGGCGGGAACGGCGTCTTCCCAGAATTTCTGCCTGCCGCTGCGTCGGTCGACGTAAGGACTTTTATAACTGCCCCCGAGTACGAGACCGATGTTCACCCCGAAACGCGAATAGCCGCGGGCGGCGACGGTGTATTCGGCCGTGACGCGCAGGAAATTGAAGACCGAAACCCCTACCCTCGGAGTGACGGAGAAATCGTTCGAATGATCCTGTATCCAAAACGCGCTGTTCGTGCCGGCCGGGATGTACGCGTCGTTGCCCGCGAAGTTGCCCCCGAAACCGATCCCTGCAAAGAACCTCGTGCGCCGACTCGGGCGGATGTTGTAGTCCACGAAGATCGACGGATTAAAAATCATGGTCTTGATGCTCATCCCCTCCGTGGTGACATGTTTGAAGTTGGCCCCTTTGAATTGCAGGGCCACATCCCACGGTTCGGGGCGGTTAAGCCGGAGTTCTGCAAACAAATTGGTGCCGGGCCTCGCTCTCATATCGTCCCACCGGGGAGCGAAGTTCACACCGAAGCCTATTTCGACTTCGAACAGCCTCAGGTCTTCGACAACCGGCATATCTTCATAACCCGGAGCGCCCTGTTTCCGGGACAACTCCAACGATTGCTGAGGCGTCTGCGCCCGGCCGACGCCCGCCGCCGAAAAGATCAGAACGGCTACGATGAACAATTTCCTCATAATTATATCGCCTTTTGATGTGAAACGGCATCCGTAGACACAAAATTATGCAATAATAGGAAATTTTCGTATCTTTGTTATATGTTGTCGAAAGGAGAGATAATAAAAACATTGAGCGGACTTAAAAATGCTCTTGCGGAGTATGGAGTGTCGAAAGTAGGTTTGTTCGGCTCGTCGGTTCGGGGCGAGTCGGGACGGGACAGCGATATCGACATTTTGGTGGACTTCAACGGCGACATGGAAACCTATCAAAATTTTATGGGGGTTTGCGACTTGCTGGAAAACGGACTGAACGGCCAGAAAATAGATATCGTTACAGTGGGCGGGTTAAGCCCTTTCATCGGACCTCACATTCTAAACGAAGTCGTGTACGTATAAAAATTATGTCGATCTGCTCAGGCATATTCTTGTCGAATGCGACTATATCGCCTCCGTAATAACTCCCGAAACCCCAAGAGAGCAACTCATGACAGACGAGACTCTCAAACGTGCCGTTGTCCGCAGTCTGGAGATCATCGGCTAAGCCACTAAGAAAATCCCCGCCGACGTGAAACTGAAATGGAGTGATATTTCGTGGAAACACATGGCGGGTATGCGTGACCGCCTGGTGCATGACTATATGGGCATTAACTATCGCATAGTTTGGGATGTGGCTAAAAATATCATTCCGGAAATACGCCGTCAGATTGCCGGTGTAATTGCCGCCGAAAGCAATACTCTATTCGGTAATTAACCTGAGTTCGGGATAAACAATATTTTTCAGATTTTGCTGAGCGTGAACGAGAAAGTGGTGCCCACGCCCAGTTCGCTACGCACGGTAATGGTTTCGCCGTGGGCTTCGAGAATGTGTTTGACTATGGCAAGGCCCAGCCCCGACCCCCCCTTCTCGCGTGAACGGCTTGCGTCGGTACGGAAAAAACGCTCGAACACCCTCGGCACATCCTCTTTGGCTATTCCCTCGCCGTTGTCCGATATCTCCACCATCACCTTGTCGAACATGTCGATAAACGAAATGCGTGTCCACCCTCCCGAAGAGCCGTAGCGGATCGAGTTGGTGATGAGATTTATAAATATCTGCGCGATGTATTTGCGGTCGGCGACCACCGTGAGGCTCTCGGGTGTTTTGGCCTTGAAGCGGATGGAGATATTTCGTCCGCGCGCCTCCATCTCGAAAGTGTCGGCGATCTCGCGCGCCAGAGCCACCACGTCGAAGCGGCTGTACTCGAGATGCGGTTCGCCCGATTCGAGGCGGGAGATATCGTCGAGCCGGGTGACGATGTCGATTATGCGCTCGGTGCTCTTTTCGGCGCGTTCGAGGTAGGGCCGTTTGACATTCTCGTCGTCGATGGCCCCGTCCAAAAGAGTCGAGAGATAGCCCTGGATGTTGAAAACGGGGGTCTTTATCTCGTGGGCGAAATTACCCAGATACTCGCGGCGGAAATGCTCCATCTCCTCGAGGCGCTCTATCTCCCGGCGGTTGCTCTCGGCCCAGTCGGATATCTCCTCGGTGACGGTCTCCAACAGGTTGTCTTTTTTGAGGTACACCCCTTCGAGATCGCGCGTACGGAGATTGCGGTCGAACACTATCTGGTAGATGGGCTTCATCTTGTAGATCACGAACTTTTTCAACACCAGCCGCGCGAACAGGAAGGTCACGATAAAGGTCGCGACACAGATCACAGCCAGCCCCCACAGGAAAAAGTGATAGACCCAAACCACGATGCCTCCCGAAATTATCACCACGATGGTCACCAGCAACGCGATCAGCAACGCGGCGTAGTTGATCGAGCGGATCCTGAGTATCTGCTTGTCCTCGAGAAATTTTCTTATGGGTACCCTTGCCACTTCGATTTTTATTTAATTTGATGGTTTGGTAATTTGATAATTTGGTAATTATTTTTTGCGTAGCTCATTATCAAATTATCAAATCACCAAATTATCTAATTCTCATTAATCTCGCGATATATTTCCCGATGATGTCGAACTCGAGATTGACGACGGTGCCGCGTTCGATATAGCGGAAATTAGTATTTTCGTGGGTGTAGGGGATGATGGCGACCTGAAAAGATCCTTCGCGCGAGTTCACGACGGTGAGACTCACCCCGTTCACGGCCACCGAACCCTTTTCGACGGTGAGCATTCCTTCCCGTGCGCCCGAGGGGTCGTACTCGAAGGTGTAGTACCAACTGCCACCCGCCTCCTCGACGGCGGTGCATGTGGCCGTACAGTCGACATGCCCCTGCACGATGTGGCCGTCGAGCAGCGCGTCGGGCCTCATGGAGCGCTCCAGATTCACGCAGTCGCCCACCTTCAGGCCGCCGAGATTGCTCTTTACGAGCGTCTCGTGCATGGCGGTAACGGTGTAGGTATCCTCGGTGAGTTCCACCACCGTAAGGCACACCCCGTTGTGGGATATGCTCTGATCTATCTTCAACTCGCCCGTGATGTCGGCGGCGATGGTGAAATGTTTGTTGCTCTGCTCTGAGCGCACTTCCACCACGCGCCCCATTTTTTCCACTATTCCTGAGAACATAATTTTTTAATTGAGAATGGATAATGGATAATTGGCTGCGCACAAAAAATTATCAATTATCCATTGATTATATTGTCTTATTTATTACCACCGCCCTCACGAGATAAAGCTCTTTCACGGCGGCGGCGTCTATTCTTATCTCGTCGAAGTTGTCGGTATCGACCGGTAGCAGACGGAGCGTCCCCGAACCCACCTCGCGTCTGACCCTGCGAAGCATGGTGAAATCCTCTCCGACGACGATGTAATCGCCCCCGGGGATCAGATTTTCGAGGGCTACCTTCCGTACCACCGCGAGCGACCCCGCGGGAATAGCCTCGCCCATGGCCCGGCCGCCGTAGACAGCCGCGAACCCGGCATCGTCGACGCCCGGAAGCGAGATGTGGCCGCGGGGAGTGAAACGCTCGGGAGAGGATACGTATTTTTCGATGTCGGCGTCGTAGAAGGGTATCGTGTGGCGGCGGGCGCCCTCGACGGCGAACATGTCCCCCTCGCCGGTGAGAAGCCACGCGCGGCTGATCTGTGGGTACTTGGTCGCGATCATCGAGGCGAGTTCGCGACTGATACCGTTGTTGCCGCGCTTGATCTGATAAAGATTCTCTCCGCGCGACAAACCCACGGCGTGGGCGAACGAATTGACCGACAGACCGGTCCATTTCACCACGCGCTCTATTCTTTGCCAGTTGTCAAGCACTCGTATTGCTTATTAAAAAAAAATCGCCATCTTTGCACCTCCCAAAGGGTCCCGTAGTTCAATGGATAGAATATCAGATTCCGGTTCTGACGGTACAGGTTCGATTCCTGTCGGGATCACAAAATAAACGGCGCTTCGTCGTTTATTTTTTTTGCGAAACCGGAATTAAATACCGAACTTCGTGCCTTACTAAGTGCAATGCAAAGTTACAATATTTTTGCATAACTCTACAATTTTATCTTTTAATCCCTGCCGTGATTGACAAAGCCACAGTCGACAGAATCTACGCCGCCGCCGATATAGTCGAGGTGGTGGGCGATTTCGTGTCGCTGCGCAAAAAGGGGATCAACTATCAGGCTTGCTGTCCGTTCCACAACGAAAAGACCCCTTCGTTCGTAGTCTCTCCCACCAAGGGGCTTTACAAATGTTTCGGCTGCGGGAAGGGGGGCAACGCCGTCACTTTCGTGATGGAACACGAGGGGATGAACTATGCCGAGGCCCTGAAGTACGTCGCGAAAAAGTATGGCATCGAGGTACAGGAACGCACCCTGACCGAAGAGGAGGTTCGCCGCAACGACGACCGCGAGAGCATGATGGTGGTCAACAGTTGGGCCGCCGAGTGGTTCAAGGAGAGCCTGCACACCACCGACGAGGGGCGGAGCGTGGGTCTTTCGTACTTCCGACGCCGGGGATTCACCGACGCCACCATCGAAAAATTCCAACTGGGATACTGCCCGTCGGGAGGCGACCGGTTCACTCGCGCGGCGCTCGCGGCGGGGTATAAGGAGGAGTTTTTGACCGGCACGGGTCTTAGTATTAAGCGTGAGACGGGGGGCTGGTACGACCGTTTTTCGGAGCGCGTGATGTTCCCGATACACTCCATGTCGGGGCGCGTCGTGGCATTCGGGGGGCGAACACTTCGCACCGACAAGAACGTCGCAAAATACCAGAATTCGCCCGAAAGCGAAGTTTACTCCAAGAAGCAGACCCTTTACGGCATATTTTTCGCCAAAAAAGCGATCGCCCAGCAGCGCAACGCGATCTTGGTAGAGGGATACACCGACGTCATTTCGATGCACCAGGCGGGGGTCGAGAACGTCGTGGCTTCGAGCGGCACTTCGCTCACGGTCGAACAGGTAAAGCTCCTCAAACGCTTCACCGACAATGTAACCGTGATCTACGACGGCGACGACGCGGGCATAAACGCCTCTCTGAGGGGTATCGACATGATACTTCGCGAGGGGCTTTCGGTGCGCGTGGTGTTGCTTCCCGACGGAGAAGACCCCGACTCGTTCGCCCGTTCGCACAACGCCGCCGAATTGCAGGATTTCATACGGGCCGGCGAACAGGATTTCATCACCTTCAAGGCGAGGGTGCTGATGCGCGAGGCGCGGGGTGATGTGATAAAGCGTGCGGGAGTGGTGGGTGAAATGGTCGCTTCCATTGCCGAGATACCCGACGCCATCCAGCGGTCGATGTTCATCACGGAGTGTGCGCGCCTGATGGAGATCGACGAAGGGCTATTGATCTCCGAAGTTGCGAAAAAACGCTTCTCGGGGCCCGACGGCGACGGCGAGCAAAGGGAATTCGTCCGCCGCCAGGAGACCATACGTCGCGCCGAAAACGCCGCCCGCACCGTTGCGGCGGGGATGGGCGTCACCGCCGGGAGCAGCATCGACGAACTCGAAAAGGAACTCGTAAAATATCTTATGAAGTACGGCCACGAGGGTTTCGATTTTCGCGACGGACGCCAGACGACCACCCTGAACGTTGCCGAAACGATCATGGGTGAGCTTCAGGCCAACGGCATCGCCTTTCGCGATCCTCGTTACCGGGCCCTGTGCGAGACCTACGCCACGCTCCACGCCGAACTCGGCACCGGGGTCGAGATCCCCGCCCACAACTTCATCACCCATCCCGACGCCGAAGTATGCAATGCCGCCGTCGACCTGCTGACGGCCGACGAGAATTACATTCCGAGCAAACTGTGGAAAAGGCACGACTTCTCGATCGCAAGCGAACGGGAAAGACTGCCCGAAGCGTTGCCTCGCGCGGTGATACTCTACAAATCGAAGGTAATAGAACAACTACTCGCCGAACTTCGCGCCGAATTGAAGGAGCGGGAGTCCGCCGGGGACGACACCTCCGACATTCTGCGCCGCTTCACCGCCCTCGACCGCGAACGCACCGCCATAGCAAAACGCCTGTCGCGGCTTATCCTCTGAGCGACACTTATTTCTTTGTCGTAATTAGCACCACCCCGTTGGCGCCTCTCGATCCGTAGATCGCCGCCGAGCCATCCTTAAGCACGGAGATCGAGGCGACGTCGTTGGGAGAGAGCATCGCGTTGACCGTCGAGAAGTCGGACATCGCCACCCCGTCGACCAGAATCAAGGCCTCGATGCCGGAGTTGATGGAGCTTATGCCGCGAATGACCAACTGATCGCCCATGAAGGACACTCCGGCGATCCTCCCCTGAATATAGCTTTTCAGGTCGGTGTAGCCGGTGAGGTTGTTCGTCTTGATCTGGGACACGGCACTGGTGTTAGCCTTCTTCGAGATGGAGCCGTAGCCGATATCCAGCATCGGCTTTTCGTCATCCCCCGTGCGCCTCATCACACCCTCGATCTGTCTGGCGTTCCTGAAAACGAGATAGATCGAATCCATCCCCGCCGTCGGCAATTCATAGATATCGCCGCCGCCGGTGAAGAGCACGAGCGTGTCGCTACCGGAGACCCGGAAAAGGGCATTGCCTGAACGGTCGAGCGCCCGGGCCTCTTTCGTATCCTTTATCTGCATGGTAAGATGAAGGTTCTTCATCACTTTGCCTTTGCGGTTGCGCACCATAAGTTTCAGATAGCGTTCACCCGGATCGGTCTCCTGCGCCGCGGCCGTGACCACAAGCAATGCCGTCGACAGTAATAACAATAACCTTTTCATGTTCGTAATTTTGGTTTGCTTTGCGTCAAAGATAATATTTTTTTACCTTTGTTCTATGGAATTGACTAAAATTACAGCTATATCGCCGATCGACGGCAGGTACAGGGATGCCTCGCTACCTTTGGACGACTATTTTTCGGAATACGCCCTCATACGCTACCGCGTGCTCGTGGAGGTCGAGTATTTTATCGCCCTGTGCAAAATTCCGTTGCCCCAGCTGGCGCACATAAAGGAGAAGAATTTCGCCGACCTGCGGGCGATCTACGAAAATTTCGAGATCAAGGACGCCCTTCGCGTGAAGGAGATCGAGCGTACCACCAACCACGACGTCAAGGCGGTGGAGTACCTCATCAAGGAGAAGATGGACGAGTTGGGGCTGTACGACTATCGCGAGTTCGTCCATTTCGGCCTCACCTCGCAGGACATAAACAACACCGCCACGCCATATTCCATTCGCGAGGCGGCCCACGGGGTCTACTATCCGCTGATCGGCCAGTTGCTCGACAAGCTGCACGAGATGGCGCGCGAGTGGGAGAACGTGCCTTTGCTTGCCCGCACCCACGGCCAACCCGCATCGCCCACACGCCTGGGCAAGGAGATGATGGTCTACGTCGAAAGGCTCGAAAAGCAGATACAGATGCTCCGGGACGTTCCGGCGCCGGCCAAGTTCGGGGGCGCGACGGGCAACTTCAACGCCCACTATGCAGCCTATCCCGGGATAGACTGGGTGACGTTCGCCGACCGTTTCGTGGCCGACGTGTTGCACCTGACGCGTTCGCGCTACACCACCCAGATCGAGCACTATGACAACATAGCCGCCATATTCGACACCTTCAAGCGCATCAACACGATCCTCGTCGACTTCTGCCGCGATATTTGGACGTATATCTCGATGGACTACTTCAAGCAGCGCATCCGCGAGGGCGAGGTGGGTTCGTCGGCTATGCCCCACAAGGTCAACCCGATAGATTTCGAGAACGCCGAAGGGAATCTCGGCATGGCCAACGCCATATTCGAACACCTGTCGGCCAAGTTGCCTGTGTCGCGCCTGCAACGCGACCTCACCGACTCGACGGTGCTTCGCAACACGGGGGTTCCGCTCGCGCACACGGTGATCGCGTTCCGTTCGATCCTCAAGGGCCTGGGCAAGCTGGTGCTCAACGTCGACGCCATCGACCGCGATCTCGAAGGCAACTGGGCCGTGATAGCCGAGGGAATTCAGACCATTCTGCGGCGCGAGATGTACCCTTCGCCCTACGAAGCCCTGAAAGCCCTCACGCGCACGGGCAAACCGGTCGGCCGCGAGGAGATGGTCGCCTTCATCGAGGGTCTTGACGTGAGCGAAAAGGTGAAGGAGGAGCTTCGCACTCTTTCGCCGAGAACCTATACCGGAATGATGTTTTAGTGTTCAACCGGAGCGGTTTTGCCGCGACAAAGCCCTCCCCTCGAGGGGAGGGTTTGGGAGGGGTAGTCGTAAAAAGCGGCTTTGAAAAAGCCGTTAACATGAGTTTTAGATATACTCGTGTTGACGTCGAAATAAAAACAGCAACTTAATTATATTTAAAACTCATGTTAAAGTTCAAATGTGATGTTTGCGGTTACATATATGACCCCGAGGCGGGCGATCCCGACAACGGCGTAGAGGCCGGAACCCCGTTCGAGAGCATCTCCGACGACTGGACCTGCCCGGTGTGCGGAGCTTCGAAGGAAGATTTCTCCCCGACGGAATAATTGTGTATCTTTGCGGCGGCATGAAAACATTGTCCGCTAAATTCGCATTCAGCTCCGGGAAGCTATCGCAGATCCCGCGGGACGGATTGCGTGAGTTTGCTTTCATAGGACGTAGCAACGTGGGCAAATCGTCGCTTATCAACATGCTGACGTGCCAAAAGGGGCTTGCTAAAGTCTCGGGAACGCCGGGCAAGACACGCCTCATCAACCATTTTTTGGTGGAGGGAACGCCCGGGTGGTATCTGGTCGATCTGCCGGGATACGGCTACGCGCGTGCCTCGAAAACGGTGCGGGCGGGGTTCGACCGCCTGATAACCGACTATGTGACGAAGGCCGACAAGCTGTGGTTCCTGTTCGTGCTTGTCGACGCCCGGCACGCCCCGCAAAAGATCGACATCGATTTCATGACGATGCTGGGCGAGAAAGGGGTACCCTTCGGAGTGGTCTTCACCAAAGCCGACAAGCTGGGAACGAACGCTCTTGCGGCAAGCATCGCGAATTATAAGCAGTCCCTCCTGAATCAGTGGGAAGAACTCCCCGCTATCTTCGTCACCTCGTCGGAACGCAAAACCGGTGGCGAGGATATCCTCGGTTTTATCGAAAAACACCTCGACACGGAAGAATGAGAACCACCCTGATTTTATCCATAGCGATCACACTTTTTGCGGCGGGAGTCCGGGCCCGGGAGAGCGGACCGGAGGTCAGGTTCGGTCTCGTGGCCGATATCCAGTATGCCGACGCCGACCCCGTGCGAAGCCGATATTACAGGAACTCTCTCGAAAAACTCGACGAGTGCGTGGAAGCGTTGAACCTCGAAGGGGTCGCTTTCACCGTCAATCTGGGCGATGTGATCGACCGCGACCCTGCCGACCTCGATCCGGTTCTCGAGCGACTGGGCCGCCTTAAGGGAAAAGTGTTCAACCTCACCGGCAACCACGATTACAGCGGCGCACCGGTAAGGTACGGCGACCTGTATGAAAAACTGGGAATGCCCTCGGAATACTATTCGTTCGGAAAGAAGGGATGGATATTCATAATGCTGAACACGAACGAGATTTCGGAATACTCGGGTGTCGGGGATGCGGAAAAGGAGAGTGAACTCGCCGCCATGCGCGATGCTTTCAGTTCCCGCAACGGACGCCGGGCCGCTCCGTGGAACGGAGGCGTAAGCCGGGGTCAGCTTCAGTGGTTGGGCTCGGAACTTGCGAAAGCCGAAAGAACGGGGAAAAAGGTGTTGGTCTTCTGTCATCACCCGCTTTGGCCCGAATCGGAGCCCACGGCCCTGAACAACCTCGAGATACTCGACATGATCGACGACCATTCGTGCGTGAGGGCCGTTTTCTGCGGGCACCATCATCCGGGAGGGTTTGCATATTACGGCGATATCCCTGTGGTCACGGTCGAGGGAATGGTCGAGACGGAAAATGATAATGCTTTCGGCGTGGTCGAATTGTACGGCGACCGGATAGTGGTGAATGGAACGGGACGCATGACCTCAAGAATAATCGAATATAAATAACATAATGAAATGGGACACCATACTCTGAAGATCTTCTCCTGCCGCAACTCATGGCCGCTGGCCGAAAAGATCGCCACCTCGTACCGCACGACGCTGGGCGAATCGGCCTGCATCGATTTCAATGACGGCGAGTACCAGCCTTCGTTCAACGAAACGATCCGCGGCTGTACCGTATTCATCGTCCAGAGCACCTTTCCGCCCGCCGACAACCTGATGGAACTGTTGCTGATGATCGACGCCGCACGCAGGGCTTCGGCACACAAGGTGATCGCGGTGATCCCCTATTTCGGATGGGCGAGGCAGGATCGAAAAGACCGGCCGAGGGTATCGATCGGGGCCAAACTCGTCGCGAATCTTCTCAAGGCCGCGGGGGTCGACCGCGTGATGACTATGGACCTGCACGCCGACCAGATACAGGGATTTTTCGACATTCCCGTCGACCATCTCTACGCGAGCAAGATTTTCGTGCCCTATTTGCAGAAGCTCAGCATCGAAAACCTCTCGGTCGCCGCTCCCGACATGGGCGGCGCGAAAAGGGCGAGCGCGTACTCGAAACATCTGGCGACCCCGATGATAATCAGCCACAAACAGCGTGAAAAACCGGGTGAAGTGGCCAAGATCACCGCTATCGGCGAGGTCGAGGGACGCAACATCGTGATTATCGACGACATGATCGACACGGCGGGCACGCTGACCCTGGCGGCCCAGATGCTGATGGACAAGGGTGCGGCGAGTGTTCGCGCGGCGGCAACCCACGCGGTACTCTCGGGCCCGGCATACGACCGCATCAACGCCAGCCCCCTTTCGGAGGTGATAGTCACCGACACCATCCCGCTCAAAAAAGAGGAGGACACCTCGAAGTTCACGGTGCTGAGCGTCGCCGACATTTTCGCCGAGACCATCGACCGCGTTTACAGTTATCGCGAGATCAGTTCCCAGTTTATCTTCTGAAACGCGGTACTAAATACTGGTGGCATGTGGCGGCGATCGTTGTGATCGCCATCTGGGGAACGACTTTCGTGTCGACCAAGGTGCTGATCGGGTACGGATTGTCGCCCGTCGAGATATTCACTTATCGCTTCGCGCTGGCTTACATCGTGATCTGGGGGTTTTCGCCGCGCAAACTGATGGCTGATTCGTGGCGCGACGAGTTGCTGATGGCGGCGGTGGGATTCACCGGAGGCTCTCTGTATTTTTTCACCGAGAACACTGCGCTGGAAACCACTCTGGCGAGCAATGTGTCGCTGTTGGTTTGCACGGCCCCGATATGGACGGCCCTGCTGTCGCGCATTTTCTATCCGCGCGAGGGGCTCGGAGGCAGGCTGTGGATCGGAACCCTCGCCGCGATGGGAGGAAGCGCCCTGGTGATCTTCAACGGCAGTTTCGTGTTGGAGCTCAATCCCGCGGGCGACATGCTGTCGATAGCCGCAGCGTTGTCGTGGGCCTTCTACAGCATTATCATGCGGGGGCTCGGCCGCAGGTATTCCACGATGTTCATCACGCGGAAGGTGTTCTTCTGGGGTTTGGTGACGTTGTTGCCGTTCCTCTTGCTCCCCGGAACGGGATACCATCCCGAAACGCTGGCGAAACCGGCCGTCTGGGGCAACCTGCTGTTTCTGGGACTCGTGGCGTCGCTTGTGTGCTTCGCCGTCTGGAACCGCGTGATAAAGGAGATAGGGATCGTGGCCTCGTCGAACTACATCTACCTCAACCCTGTGTTCACGATGGCCGCGGCCGCGCTGGTGTTGGGCGAGAGGATAACGTGGATCGCCGTCGCCGGGCTTGTTCTGATAGCGGCGGGGTTGTGGCTTGCCGAACGCAAGACTTAAATTACGAATTACGAGTTACGAATTACGATAATAGGAGGTGACTAAGGCCGAAATACAACTTGTCCGTTCGCTGGACGACAAACGTGCCCGCTCCGAGACGGGGCTGTTCGTGGCCGAGGGTGAAAAACTTGTGCGCGAAATCCTTGAATCCGGGTTTCGTGTCCGCAAGGTTTACCATACCGGAGCTGTGCCAACCGGTTCCCCTCCCCCGGAGGGGTGGCGCAAAGCGCCGGGGTGGTCTGCCGAACAAATCTCCCGAAAGGAGATGGAGCGGGCGAGCCATTTGAAAACTCCGACCGACTGTCTCGCGCTGGTCGAGATCCCGCGCCGCGAGTTCCACCCGGCGGCTCTTCGCGGACAACTCACGCTCGCCCTCGACGGAGTGCAGAACCCCGGCAATCTGGGCACAATGATCCGTCTGGCCGACTGGTTCGGCATCGCCGGTATCGTGTGCAGCGCCGATTCGGCCGACTGCTGGAACCCGAAAACGGTGCAGGCGACGATGGGCGCCATCACCCGCGTAGAGGTTCACTACGGCGACCTCGAAGCCATACTTGCGGCGGCCCCGGTGCCTGTCTACGGAACGTTTCTGGAGGGTGAGAATATTTACAGGGCGCATCTGTCGACAGAAGGCGTCATCGTTCTGGGCAGCGAGGGGCACGGCATTTCGGCGGAGGTAGCGGGACTCGTGACGCGTAAATTATATATTCCTCCCTATCCGTCGGTTAAAACCGACGGCAATGTATTACAAGGAATATCTTCCCACCGAGGGTTAAAACCCTCGGAAATGCGTACATCACCCTCTGCTCCGGAATCGCTCAATGTTGCCATCGCCGCCGCCATAGTCTGTTCCGAGTTCCGAAGAAGATGATAATTTTACATTTCGTTAAAAATTCGTTATTATTTGTCCGAAAATAAAAATTTCCGGACATTTTTTTGTTTATTTGCATTCTTACAAACTATCCCGGCCGCAGGGCTAAGGCCCGTAGCAGTGTTAACGATTAACCTTCGACCCAATAAAACTCGTAATTCGTAACTCGTAACTCGTAATTATCATATGTCAAACGTCAAATTTTACAAGAACGAAGACCTCCCGTTGGAATTGCACAAGGTACGCATCGTTCAAAAACTCAATCTCGTGCCCATCGAACGCCGCCTCGATGCCCTCAAAGAGGCAGGTTACAATACTTTCGGCCTCTCGACGAACGATGTTTTCCTCGACATGATCACCGACAGCGGTGTCAACGCAATGTCGGACAATCAGTTGGCCGCGATGATGAGGGCCGACGACGCATACGCCGGTTCGCAGTCCTTCGTGCGTATGCAAAAGGCCGTCGAGGATGTGCTGGGCAAGAAATACCTGCTGCCGGTGCATCAGGGACGCGCCGCCGAGAATGTTCTGGCACGCACTTTCATAAAGCCCGGCGACATAGTTCCGATGAACTATCACTTTACCACCGCCCTTGCGCACATCCTCGAGGTAGGTGCCAATATCGCCGAGTTGCTGCACGACGACGCCCTCGTACTGCGCTCGACCAATCCGTTCAAAGGCAATATCGACATCGAGAAACTCGTGAAGTTTATCGAGGAGACCGGTGTCGACCGCATCCCGTACATCCGTATGGAGGCCTCGACCAATCTTATCGGCGGCCAGCCGTTCTCCATTGCCAACATGATGGACGTTCGCAGGGTGGCCGACAAATACGGCCTGCTGTTGGTACTCGACGCGAGCCTTCTGGGGGAGAACGCCTGGCTTGTTAAACAGCGCGAGGAGAAGTGGAAGGAGAATTCGTTGGGCGACATCATAAAGATGATGACGGGTCTTGCCGACATAGTCTACTTCTCGGCACGTAAACTCTCGTCGTCGCGCGGGGGCGGCATCTGCACCAACCGCCACGAACTCTACCAGAAGATGGAGGTTATGATACCTCTTTTCGAGGGCTTTTTGACCTACGGCGGTATGTCGGTGCGCGAGATCGAGGCGATCGCGGTGGGATTGTACGAAACCCTCGACGAAACGATGATAAGCCAAAGCCCCTCGTTCATCAAATATCTGGTCGAATCGGCCGAGGCCAAGGGCATTCCGATGGTGACTCCTCCGGGGGTGCTCGGTGCGCACATAAACGCGATGGAGTTTTGCGACCATCTTCCGCAAACGGAATATCCGGCCGGAGCGCTTGCGTCGGCACTTTTCCTGTGTTCGGGGATACGCGGCATGGAACGCGGCACGGTGTCGAGTGTCAGGGATGAGAACGGGGTGGAATTGCTCGCCGATGTGGAATTGTTGCGTCTGGCCGTCCCCCGCAGGGTATTCACGCTGTCACAGATCAATTACGTTCTCGACCGCCTCGAATGGCTTTACGACAATCGTAAACTCATCGGCGGCCTGAAGTGGACTTACGAACCCCGCGTGCTGAGATTCTTCATGGGTAAGATGGAACCCACCAGCGACTGGCCCCACCGCCTGATGGAGAAATTCCGCAAGGACTTCGGCGACTCGCTTTAAATTACGAATTACGAATTACGAATTACGAATTTATTCTTAACTTTGTGAGTTATTAATAAGGTGATAATTCACAATGAGTATTAAAATAAAAGTCGGCATAACCCAGGGCGACACGGCGGGCATCGGATGGGAAGTGATACTCCGTTCGCTTGCGGACAGCCGCATGGGTGAGCTCGGAACCTATGTGGTTTACGGCTCGCGCGCCGCCGCGGACACATATAAAAAACTTTCGGAAGAGACGGCCCAGATGCAGTTGCACACCGTCTCTTCGGCACGTCAGGCGGGTCCGAAGGTTATAAATCTCGTGAACATCGACGGCCCGGATTCTTTCGAGCCGGGCCTACCCACCCCCGCGACGGGAGCGGCGGCCGTCAAGGCGTTGCGTGCCGCCGTGGCCGATCTGAAAGAGGGCTCGATAGATGTGTTGGTGACGGCGCCCATAAGCAAGGAGAACTCTCAGGGGCACGGTTTCGAATTCCCGGGCCACACCGAGTTTCTGGCCGCAGAATTCGAAGGCGCGCCGGTGATGATGATGTGCTCGGGGAGCCTGCGCGTCGCGTTGGTGACGGCCCACATGGCGCTGGCCGACGTTCCGGGCGCGATCTCGAAGGAGAAGATAGTGGACAAGTTGCGCACCCTGCGCCGCACGCTCACGACCGATTTTCAGATAGTCGCTCCCCGCATCGCCGTTCTGGCCCTCAACCCCCACGCCGGCGAGGGCGGAATGATGGGTTCCGACGAAGCAGAGGTGATAAAGCCCGCCATAGCCGAAGCCACGGCCGAGGGGATACTCGCTTTCGGGCCATTCGCGGCCGACGGGCTGTTCCTCGGGGGCGAATATGTGAAATACGACGCGATCCTTGCAATGTACCACGATCAGGGACTGGCTCCGTTCAAGGCGCTCTCTCCCGACGGGGTGAACTTCACGGCGGGTTTGAGCGTGATTCGCACCAGTCCCGACCACGGCACTGCTTTCGATATCGCGGGCAAGGCGATCGCCAGCCCCGACTCTATGCGCAACGCCATTTTCACCGCCATCGACATTTTCCGTAGCCGCACCGCCCACGCCGAAATGTCGAAAAACCCGCTCAAACACTATGAGCGCGAAAAAGGAGACGAAAGAACGATAGACCTTTCCAAGAGCGAATTGTAAATGGGGAAGTTTCGGGAACTTGTGAGAAGATTGAAAGCGGGCGATTTTTTTCGCCAGTTGGCTACTGTCGTGATCGGCATCATCATCACGTTTGGGGGCAACGAGCTTATCCAGCAAAGCGCCCGGAAGAGGGAGGCGCGTCACCTGCTGGAGATGGTAAAGTTGGAGCTGAAGCATAACACCCTTCAGGCGGGAGCTCAAAAGGAATGGTTCGAGTATGAGAAAAATGGCGCCAAGGCGACCAGATCTTACATAGATGATCCCTATACCATACCTGTCGACACGCTCAAAAGGTATATAAATATACAAAGTAGCAGAGTATTTCCCGGAACCGCCAACGCGTTCGAGATACTCCGAACGTCCGACGCCATTCGGTCCATAAAAGATAAGTCGTTTTTACTCCGTCTCTTTGGAGCGTACAATATGATGGCGGCCTGCGACTCTAACGCGAAGTCTTACAGCGATATAAAAATTGAAACGTTCCGTAAATATTACGACAGCGTGGAGCGCAACATGGTGGAAGCGGTGTTCGAGCCGACAGATATTGTTCGAATGTTCGCTCACGTGGCGGCAAGTTCGTACATTGCACAATATTTGGTGGAAACAGCCAACTCAAGCTGGATAGACAATTTGATACATGATTTCGAAAGGTTGGAGTCTGAACTCAGCGAGGTGGCAAAAACGATAGATACCGAAATTAATTGATATGAAAGATACAGTTAAGATAACTTTTCCGGACGGAAATATGCGGGAGTACGCGGCGGGCGTCACCGCGATGGGCATTGCCGAGAGCATTTCGCCCCGCTTGGCGAGCGAAGTGCTCGCCGCAAAAGTGAACGACAAAGTAGAGGACCTTCAGATACCGATCACCGAAGACAGCACCGTGAAGTTGCTGAAATGGGACGACGACGAAGCCAAACAGGTGTTCTGGCACACCTCGTCGCACCTTCTGGCCGAGGCGCTCGAATCGCTCTACCCCGGCATCAAGTTCGGTATCGGGCCTAGCATCGAGACCGGTTTCTACTACGACATAGACTCGCCGACGCCCATCACCGAGGCCGACCTTGGAAAGATCGAGGCCAAGATGATGGAGCTCGCGCGTGTGAAGTCTCCTTTAGTGCGCCACGAGGTGACGAAGGCCGAAGCACTCAAAACCTTCACCGAAAAAGGCGACGAATACAAGACCGAGTTGATCGGCGATCTGGAGGACGGCACGATAACTTTCTACACCAACGGTTGCTTCACCGACCTGTGCCGCGGGCCGCACCTTCCGGACACGAGCCACATTAAGGCGCTCAAACTCACGAGCGTTGCGGGCGCCTACTGGCGCGGCGACGAGAAGCGCAAGATGCTCACGAGGATCTACGGCGTGTCGTTTCCTAAAAAATCTATGCTCGACGAGTATCTGGCAATGATGGAGGAGGCGCGCAAACGCGACCACCGCAAGTTGGGCAAGGAGTTGGAACTGTTCGCCTTCTCGCAGAGGGTCGGACAGGGCCTTCCGCTGTGGCTACCGAAAGGCGCGGCGCTTCGTAACAGACTCGAAAATTTCCTGCGCGAGATACAGAAAAAATATGGCTACGAACAGGTCATCACTCCCCATATCGGGCTCAAAGACCTGTGGGTAACCAGCGGCCACTATGCGAAATACGGTAAAGACTCGTTCCAGCCGATCTCGACGCCGCAGGAGGGCGAGGAGTTTTTGCTCAAGCCGATGAACTGCCCCCACCACTGCGAGATATACCGCCTCAAGCCGCGTTCGTACAAAGACCTGCCGGTGCGCTTCGCCGAATTCGGCCAGGTGTATCGCTACGAGCAAAGCGGTGAACTTCACGGACTTACACGTGTGCGCGGATTCACGCAGGACGACGCCCACCTGTTCGTGCGCCCCGACCAACTCCTGGAAGAGTTCGAAAAGGTGATCGACATCGTTCTCTACATCTTCAAGACGCTGAAATTCGAGAACTTCACGGCGCAGATTTCACTGCGCGACCCGAATAACCGCGAGAAGTACATCGGTAGCGACGAGAATTGGGAGAAGGCCGAGAGCGCCATCGTCGAGGCGGTGAAAAACAAGGGCCTGGCGGCGACCGTCGAGTACGGCGAGGCCGCGTTCTACGGCCCCAAGCTCGACTTTATGGTCAAGGACGCGATAGGCCGCAAGTGGCAGTTAGGCACAATTCAGGTCGACTACAACCTGCCCGAGCGTTTCGATCTGACCTATACCGGAGCCGACGACCGGCCTCACAGGCCCATCATGATCCACCGTGCACCTTTCGGTTCGATGGAGCGATTCGTGGCAGTATTATTGGAGCATACAGCCGGGAAATTCCCCCTGTGGCTCACCCCCGAGCAGGCCGTCGTGCTACCGATAAGCGAAAAATTCAACGAATACGCCGAAAATGTTTCGAAATTCCTAAATAATTCCGATATTCGCACCATCACCGACACCCGCAACGAAAAGATAGGCCGCAAGATAAGGGACAATGAGTTGAAACGGATACCGTTCATGCTTATTGTGGGAGAGAAAGAGGAGGCGGACGGTGTGGTGTCGTTGCGAGTGCAGGGCGAGGGCGACAAGGGACAGATGTCTGCCGCGGAGTTCGCGAAGTTCGTCGCCGACGCCGTTGCCGCCGAAACCGAACCGATCAATAAATAGTTTGCGCGTAGCCGATTCGTAACTCGTAATTTTTAATTCGTAATTGATAATAGTTTGCCACCGGTAAAAAAACCTTATGTCCCCCCAAAGCCGCGCCCCCAGGGCGGAGGCCGGGATCGTGGACGCAGATTGCCCCAGAAAGAGGCTCTGCACCGCATTAACGAACACATCACCTCTCCCACCGTCCGCGTTGTCGGCGACAATGTGGAGGGTGCGTTGGTATTGCCCATCAGAGACGCGCTCCGCATGGCCGACCAGATGGAGCTCGATCTGGTGGAGATCTCTCCCAAGGCCGATCCGCCCGTGGTGCGCATCGTCGATTACCAGAAGTTCCTCTACCAGCAGAAAAAGAAGGCCAAGGAGCTGAAAGCCAATGCGGTCAAGGTGGTTATCAAGGAGATACGGTTCGGCCCGCAGACCGACGACCACGACTACAACTTCAAGCTGAAGCACGCCGAGAACTTCCTCAAGGAGGGCTCCAAGGTGAAGGCATACGTCTTTTTCCGCGGCCGCAGCATCGTCTTCAAGGAGCAGGGCGAGATACTGCTGTTGCGTTTCGCCACCGACCTCGAGGAACTCGCCAAGGTCGAGATGATGCCCAAGCTCGAGGGTAAGCGCATGACCATGATGCTCGCCCCGAAGGTCAAAAAATAATTACGAGTTACGCAAATCGAGTCGTGCTGGCTTGACGCAGTCAAGATTTACGAATTGATTTCCGTTAGGAAATCTCTCTCGGTAGAGATGTCGTATCTATTAATTCCGCATCCCGTCAGGGATGCGTCCTTTTATGAGAATCTCCGATTTTGATTACCCGTTGCCCGACGAGCGGATCGCGAAGTTCCCTGTCCGGGAGCGTGATTCGTCGAAACTCCTCGTCTGGAAATCCAAAGGCGGATCGCAAAAAAATTGTCATTCCGAGCGAGCCGCAGGCGACGAGGAATCTTCCGAATATGACAAAATTTCGGAGACTGTTTTCGGGAATATAGGAGATGTACTTCCGCCGGGAAGTCTGCTCGTTTTCAACAACACGCGTGTCGTGAGGGCGCGCCTTGTGATGCACAAACCGGCGGCCGAGGGAGCGACGACACCCGGCGCGCGCATCGAAATACTCTGTCTCGAACCCGCCGATCCCGCCGATTACGAACGCGCCTTCGCGGCGAAGGGTCGTTGCGAGTGGCGTTGCATGGTGGGTAATCTGAAAAAATGGAAGTCGGGACCCCTCGAAATACCTTTTGTACATAACGGCAAAGAGCATAAACTGTCGGCGTGGCGCATGAACGAAAACGACGGCGGTCAGCAACGGGTGAGTTTCACATGGGATACCGATCTCACTTTCGGCCAATTGTTGGAGCTGTTGGGTCGCGTGCCCATCCCGCCATATCTGGGGCGCGAGGGCGAAGATATCGACAACACCCGTTATCAGACGGTTTACGCGCGCGTCGAAGGCTCGGTGGCGGCGCCCACGGCGGGTCTGCATTTCACACCGGAACTGATAGCACACCTAAACGCCGAGGGCATTGAAACCGATAACGTGACGTTGCATGTGGGTGCAGGAACATTTCTGCCTGTAAAAGCGGAAAACGCACTCGACCACCCCATGCACACCGAACATTTCGAGGCGACGCTCGCCACGATCGAACATCTGCTCTCGAAAACGGGCCATGTAATAGCGGTTGGAACCACATCGGTTCGCACATTGGAATCTTTGACTGCTCTCGGTTGGAGAATCGGTCGGGAGGGCGATCCGCACACGGAACGTCCCGTGGGCCAGTTCGAATTATACGATATCCCGGAAAGTTTCGACGGCGCGGCCGCGCTCGAAACCCTTGCTGTGTGGATGAGAGTCCACGGACTCGAAAAACTGGCTGCCTCGACCCGGATCATGATAACTCCGGCGGGTTTTAGTTTCCGCGTCGTGAGCGGCATCGTTACCAATTTCCATCAGCCCAAAAGTACCCTGTTGCTACTGATCGCGGCCTTCACCGGCGGCAACGAGTGGAAGCGAATATACGACCATGCTCTCACGCACGGATTTCGCTTCCTTAGTTACGGCGACAGTTCCCTGTTACTCAGGTAGTCGTTTGACTCCTCGACCGGCTTTTTGTGACGAGCCACACTCCGGCAAACACCAACACCGACGCGATCCCCTTGGTCACACCGAAAGTGTCCATCCCGACAGCGACGGCGACCAGCGCCGCAACCAGCGGTTGCAGATAGTTATACATCCCGAGGACCGTGGGCCGCAGGAATCTCTGCCCGATGGGAACCAGAAAGAACGTAAAGAACGAGCCGCCGAGGACGATGAACACGATCGTCGCCCACACACCCCATCCGAGCGAGGCGTAATCGACCGCCGCCACATCCCTCCAACTGAAAGGCAACACCAACAAGGTCGAAAAAAGGAACATCCAGCGCATCAGCGTCACGGGAGAATATGTGGTTATCAGCCTTTTGAAGGCGGTCAGATAGATGGCGAACGACAGTGAACTCAGGGCGCACAGCAGGTCGCCCGCCACACTCGCGCCGCCCCTTCCGGCCAGCGCGCCTCCCCCCAGAATAAGTATCAGCGCACCCGACGCGCCCACGGCAACCCCGCCCGCCTTCATCCACGTTATCGGTTCGCGCAGAAAGATCGCGGCCAGCACCATCGTCAGCATCGGAGTAAGGGTCGTAACCACCCCCGCGTCGATGGGCGAAGTGAGCGAAAGCCCCACTATGAACGAGGACTGGTTGATAAGGATACAGAACAGCCCCGCGACGAAGATCAATCCCACGTCGCGCAACGGCACCTTCTCCCGCCGGACGAACAGCGACACCGCCCAAAACAGAACGGCCGCTCCGGCCATACGATAGAACGTTACCGACCAGCCGGTGATGCCCCCCTGGTCTATCACCGATTTGACGGCGGGTATGTTGAGGCCGAACAGAATGTAGGCAATGGCCGTGACGAGATGCCCCTTGTAGCTCTTTTCGTTGAATGACATGAAAAATTCACTGTTAAGACGAGACAAATGTATACAAATTATATATATTTGCGGCATGTATTGTATTTAGTCCGGATTATGTAAATTTTGTGTCGGTTGAGTGTTGATATCGTGTCGATATATGTTCATATCGTCCGTGCAAATTGAGAATAATCCGCTCTAAGAAGTTACTCACCCAACTTTTTATGTTGAAAATGAAAAAAACAATGAACCTTGCCGCGGCTGTAGCGGCGCTCTGCTCCGCCTCTCTGGCGGGATGTATCGAAGACGGTAACGAAACGACCTCTCCCGTCGAAAGAAAAGCTATCAGATTCTCCACCACGATCCACACGACACGCGCCTATAACAGCGTGTGGGAACCGGGCGACCGGATCGGAGTTTACATGTTGCCTGCCCAGGCCGCCCTCTCCGCCGAAGCGGGCCCGGGCGAGTCGGGAAGCATACCTCTCGCCGAGAATAAACTCTACACCCACGGGTCGGGTAACGAGAGCGAATCGGTGGTTTTCGCCGGGATCGATGAAGAGAACACCATCTGCTGGCCGGGAGGCGGCAAGGCCGTCGATTTTACCGCCTATTATCCGTGGCGCCCTTCGGACGAGATCCCGAATTCGGTCTATCCCGTCGACCTTACCGACCAGAGCGTCCAACAGAAGATCGACCTGATGTACTCCGCCAACGTGGAGGGTGTCTCGGAGGGTAATCCCGCGCTCATGTTCGAACACAAACTCACGGGGCTTGTATTCAACGTAACAGACCGCGACGGAACCTCGCTCGAAGGAATGACAGCTTCGATCGAAGGTCTTCCGTCGAAGGCCGGATTCGATCTGGTGACGGGCGGGATCATCCCCGCCTCCGAATCTGCGGCCGAACCTTTCGACGCGCTTTTGTTCTCCACTTCGGACGGCGATCCGGCGGACAGCGCCGACGACGACGGAACCCGCGAGTCGGCCGTGGTGAAGGCGATCGTGCTTCCCGGCGAGGGGCTCGACTATTCCGTCGCCTTCACGCTCGCAAGCGGAGACCGGGCCGTTTTCTCTCTCGAGAACGTCGAATACAAGTCCGGCAAGAGATACATCTACGACATCGTTCTCTCCTCGAAACCGGGTGAAAAGGTGGGTTTCGGTGCGAGCGGCGAGTTGAGTTCCATCGTCGGCTGGGAAGACGTGAAGGATAACGAGCCGCACGATATCACTAAGAACGACGACGGAACAGACCCTCCGCGCGACGGCGAAACGGGAGCCCCGTGGTCTTCGGGAGTGCTTGTGTCCAACCCCGACGGATCGAAATACAGCGTCACGGGCAACGCGCGGGAGGCTTCCGACGGTAGCGGGTTGGAACTGACTATGGGTAACCCCATAGGTGTCATCAAGACGAATTACGAGGGCGGGATCGCCTCCGTTACCGTCTACATGAAAGTCAACTCTTCGACTTCCGTCGTTATCAGATCGGTGAAGGCGGGCGGAGTCGATCTTGTGTATGAGGACGGCCGGAAGGAAGTGACGATCAGCGAGACGCTTTCCACGGAGACTCCGTTCGTCTTTACCGTCGGCGAGGAGAAGCCTGTCTCCGGTACCGTCGAAATAAACGTCGAGACAACCCGGGGGAAAGCATCTATCAGTCGGTTCGATATAAACTGAAAAGTCGAAAACCCGTTCGGAATATAGACAAGCTCTAAGGAAATTTTCCTAACTTCGCCTTTTCGGAAAGGCACCCGGGAATACGACCCGGGCCACTTTCGATCATAGCGGTACAAAATGGGATTTCTTCCGACGACTGTAAAAGAGATGCGCGCACTGGGGTGGGACGCCCCGGATGTTATTCTCGTGACAGGCGACGCCTACATCGACCACCCGTCGTTCGGCACGGCGGTTATCGGACGGCTTCTCGAGGCCGAGGGGTTGCGCGTGGCGGTGGTGCCGCAGCCGAACTGGCAGGACGACCTGAGGGATTTCCGCAAGTTGGGTGCGCCCAAGCTGTTTTTCGGGGTCTCGGCCGGGAGCATGGACTCGATGGTCAACCATTATACGGCGAACAAACGCCTCCGTTCCGACGACGCCTACACCGCGGGCGGCGCGGCAGGCAGGCGTCCCGATCGAGCGGCTATGGTCTACACCCGCATCCTCAAGGAACTTTTCCCCCACACTCCGGTGGTGTTGGGAGGTATCGAAGCGTCGCTCAGGCGTCTCACCCACTACGACTATTGGGACGACGGATTGAAGCCCTCGATCCTTGTCGATAGCGGCGCCGACGTGGTGGCCTACGGCATGGGCGACATCTCGATGATCGAGATAGCCCGGGCGCTTCGCAATGGTTTTAACATGAAACTGTTGCGCAGGCTGCCGCAGGTGGCTTTCATGGCCGACCGTGCTTACGTCGATCGGCTCGAACCTGCACAGGCCCTGACGCTACATTCGTTCGAGGAGTGCGCCGCCGATCCGAAGAAGTTCGCGGAGAACTTCGTGCGCATCGAGACCGAATCGAATCTGCTCGATCAGACACGGGTGATCGTGGAACCTGTGGGAGAGCAGTTCGTGGTCGTCAATCCGCCCTATCCTGTGATGGACAGCTCGGCGCTCGACCGCAGTTTCGACCTTCCGTACGAGCGAATGCCCCACCCCAGATACAACGGCAGGGGCGACATTCCGGCGTGGGAGATGATAAAAAATTCGGTGAACATCCACCGGGGTTGCTTCGGGGGTTGCAGTTTCTGCACCATCTCGGCCCATCAGGGCAAGTTCATCACCTCGCGCAGCGAGGTTTCTATCCTGCGCGAGGTCGAACGTGTGGCGGGAATGCCATACTTCAAGGGATATCTCTCCGATCTGGGCGGCCCCTCGGCCAATATGTACGGCATGGCGGGACACGATGCCGGGAAATGCGGGAAATGCCGACGACCATCATGCCTCACACCGCGCCTGTGCCTCAATCTCGACAATTCACACGGCCGCCTGTTGGAATTATACCGCCGCGTGAGGGAGGTGAAGGGGGTGAAAAAAGCGTTCGTCGGAAGCGGGATCCGTTATGACCTGTTCGATGGAGGCGATTATCTGAAAGAAGTGATACTGAACCACACTTCCGGCAGGCTGAAAGTGGCGCCGGAACACACCGAGGAGCATGTATTGCACTTGATGCGCAAACCGCCGTGGGAGAGTTTCGAGCGCCTCAACGCCGATTTCCGCCAGGTGTGCGAGAACGAGGAACTGAAAACGCAACTCATCCCCTATTTCATTTCGAGCCACCCGGGATGTACCGAGGCCGACATGCGCCGGTTATCCGAAAAAACGCGCCGCCTTGGTCTCCACACCGACCAGGTGCAGGACCTCACCCCGACTCCCATGACACTTGCCTCGGTGATGTTCTACACGGGTGAAGACCCCTACACGGGCGCCCCCTTATATGTCGCCCGTTCGCAGGACGACAAGCGTAGGCAAAAGAGTTGGTTTTTCCGAAAATGATCGAGTTATTAACATCGTTCTGTTCATAACGCCAAAAGTATTTTGTTAGCGAATAGTCGGAGTGGTTTACCTTCCGTTCGGTTCGATATCGCTACCTTTGGCGTTCGATGAATATCTGAGAAAATGGCAAAAACTTACAGTATCCCGGCAGGACAATGGGCAACGGGTGGGCGCTCGTCGGCAACACAAAGAAACCGCGACAGTTACGAAAAGATGCTCGAAGAGGGCGGCCTCGTTCCTCCGCAGGCGGTGGAATTGGAAGAGGCGATCCTCGGCGCGCTGATGCTCGAGAGGGACAGCATCGTGGCCGTGCAGGAGTACCTCACCGCCGACGCGTTCTACAAGGACACCCACCGCACTATCTACCGCGCCATAGAGAGCCTGTCGGGAGAGCTGTCGCCGATCGACCTGTACACCGTCACCGAACGCCTCAAGCAGGAGGGCAGGCTGACCGAGGTGGGCGGCGCGACCTTTTTGGCCTCGCTCACACAGAGGGTAGGTTCGGCGGCGCACGTCGAGTACCACTCCAAGATCATCGCCCAGAAGTATGTGCAGAGGGAACTTATCCGCGCCTCGACCGAGATCCAAAAGCGATCGTACGACGAGAGCACCGACGTGACCGACCTCATAGACTACGCCGAGAACGAGATCTATCACGTCTCCGAGGGGCACATGCAACGTTCGGTGCAATCCTCGGGCGACATCCTTCGGCGCACTATGGAGGCGATCGAGGAGGCCTCGAAGAGCGACAACGCATTCAGCGGCGTACCGTCGGGCTTCGTGGGTATCGACAAAGTCACCCTGGGATGGCAACCCTCCGACCTGGTGATAGTCGCGGCGCGCCCGTCGATGGGTAAGACCGCCTTCACGCTCTCGATGGCGCGCAACATGGCGCTCGACCACCAGATCCCCGTCGCCTTCTTCTCGCTCGAAATGTCGGCCACGCAACTCATGATGCGCCTTATAGTCGCCGAATCGCAGTTAGACACCAAAAGTGTCAAGACCGGCCGCCTCACCCCCGAGCAGTGGAGGCACCTCGAAGAGTCGATCAAGCCGTTCCAGACCGCTCCGATGTATATCGACGATACCCCGGCGCTAAGCGTTTTCGAGTTCCGCTCGAAGGCGCGCCGCCTCAAGACCCAGCACGACATCAAGCTGATCGTGATCGACTATCTGCAACTTATGACCGGCTCGGGCGACACGCGCGGCAACCGCGAACAGGAGGTAGCGGGAATATCGCGAACCCTCAAGGCTATCGCCAAGGAGTTGAACATTCCGATCATAGCCCTGTCGCAGTTGAATCGCGCCTCGGAGCTTCGCGGCGGAAGCAAAAAGCCGCAACTCTCCGATCTTCGCGAGTCGGGCGCCATCGAGCAGGACGCCGACATCGTGGCCTTCATCCACCGTCCCGAGTATTTCGGTATGAAGGTCGACGAGGAGAACGTGCCCTTGCCGCCGGGCCTTGCCGAATTCATCATAGCCAAGCACCGAAACGGCGCCACCGAGACCGTGCGCCTGAAGTTCCGCAAGGAGCAGGCGCGCTTCCTCGACTTCGACGACGATGTTAGCTTCACCGACAGCGAGGGCATGAACGGCGATATCACGGGCTATGACGGCCCCGGCGGCTACACCGAAAGCTACACCCCGCCCCGCCGCTCCCCGGGAGGCGACGACGCACCGTTCTAATGGACAATGGATAATTGACGATGTTTGTAAAAGCATACACAGCAACAATTTACGGAATAGACGCGATGGCGGTGACGGTGGAGGCGAATGTCTCGTCCGGCATAGGCATGTATCTGGTGGGACTGCCCGACGGCGCCGTCAAGGAGAGTCAGGACAGGATCCGCTCGGCCTTCGCCAACAGCGATATGCGGATGACCGGCAAACGTCTCGTCGTAAACCTCGCACCCGCCGACGTGCGCAAAGAGGGGGCGGCGTTCGATGTACCCATAGCCGTGGCTATCCTTGCCGCAACCGAACAGATCGGCGTCGAACGGCTCAACGAGTACATGTTGACGGGCGAGTTGTCGCTCGACGGCGCGATAAAACCCGTCAAAGGGGTGTTGCCCATCACAGTGGCGGCGCGCCGGGGTGGTTTTCGCGGAGTGATCGTCCCCATGGAAAACGTTCCGGAGGCGGCGGTGGTTCAGGGGATCGAGGTTATAGGGGTCGAAAATCTGCGGCAGGTGGCCGCATTCCTGGATGGCAAACTCGAGATCGCTCCCGCCATCCACTCCGTCGGCGATGATGCGGGCGACGCGGCGGATGGCATATACTCGGAAGATTTCAGCGACGTCAAGGGTCAGGGACACGTGAAGCGCGCCTTAGAGATAGCCGCGGCGGGTGGCCACAACGTCATTATGATCGGTGCGCCGGGTAGCGGAAAGACGATGCTTGCCCGCCGGATGCCGGGCATAATGCCGCCCATGACGCTCGACGAGGCTCTGGAAACCACCAAGATACACTCCGTCGCGGGGAAACTGGGCGCGAAAAAGGGGCTTCTGACCCACCGTCCGTTCCGTGCCCCGCACCACCTCACCTCGCAGGTGGCGCTCATAGGCGGCGGCTCGAACCCCCAACCCGGCGAGGTGTCGCTGGCCCACAACGGCATCCTTTTCCTCGACGAGCTGCCCGAGTTCGGCCGTTCGGTCTTAGAGGTGCTGCGTCAACCGATGGAGGACAAAAAAATACAGGTTAGCCGCGCGAAATACAGCGTCGAGTACCCCGCGGGCTTCACCCTCGTCGCCTCGATGAACCCCTGTCCCTGCGGCTATTACAACCATCCGACCAAGGAGTGTGTGTGCGGCGGCGGGGTCGTTTTCCGCTACCTCAACCGCATCTCCGGCCCTCTGATGGATCGCATCGACCTCCATATCGAGGTTACCCCGGTGCCGCTTGCCGAGATGTCGGCCGCCTCGCCCGGGGAGTCGAGCGCCGATATCCGCCGCCGGGTCATCGCCGCACGCCGTATTCAACAGCACCGGTTCGCGGACTGCGCAGGTGTTCACACCAACGCGATGATGAACAGCAAGATGCTTCGAACGTTCTGCCCCCTGTCGCGCGAGGCGGCGGCGATGCTCTCCATGGCGATGGAACGACTGAACCTCTCCGCGCGCGCCTACGACCGCATTATCAAGGTGGCCCGCACGATAGCCGACCTCGCCGCCGAAAGCGACATCACCACCGCCCACATCGCCGAAGCGATCAACTACCGCTCGCTCGACCGCGAATCGTGGGGGCGGTGAATAATTACGAATTACGAATTACGAATTACGAGTAAATCGTTATCTTTGTGTCGGCGAGTCTCAAGCTAAGCTAATTTAGGTTAAACAATTGATTGGTAACACCACAACCAGGATTGCCCTCGGTTGTGATGTGGTGTTGCCTAATCCTTTATGCCTATTGACTTGAGACTCGTAGGCAACCGGGGGCTCTTTTTTACTCGAAAAAGAGCCGATGCGAGACCAACTGACCCTTAGCGAGAAACTTCGCGCGGTGCCGCTGCTCAGGGCGCTGGTGCCGATGACGGCGGGGATCGTCTGCGGAACTCTCTTTCCCATTCCCTTGTATGTCTGGTCGATAGCCGCCGTGGTCTGCGCCCTCGCGGCGTGGTTGGCTTTGAGGTGGCGCACGGCTTTCGCGACACTTTACCTCGGACTTGCGATAGCGCTGACAGGCGCGGCGCTCACCCGTGTACACACGCCCCGTCCGGTCGTTCCGCAGGGAGAAAGGGTGTGGATGGAGCTCTCCGTAGAGGGCGATCCCGTCCGGCGCGAGGGACGGCGCGGCGCCTCCGCTTCCGGCACCGTGACCCGTTGGCAACCCAGCGGCGCGGCGGGCGAACGGGCTCCCGGGGGCGAGTGGCTTTCGGCGGGTGAGCGGCTTTTGGTTTCGATCGACACGATATGGCGCCTCACAGCCGGAGACAGGGTGGTTTTCCGGGGTTATGTAAACCCTGTTTCCGACAGCACCGACAGTTACAGCCGCCTGATGAGGGCGCGCGGATATACTGGCCGTACCTATATTTCGAGATATTCGCACCCCAGGGTCGTTGCGACAGGCGTAAAATCGCGCGGTGGATGGGCAAAATTGCAGGCGAACGCGACCGAAAGGCTCCGGCGGCTCGATGGGAACGGGAGCCGGATCGAAGACGCGATGGCTGTGGCGGCGGCCATGACGACGGGCGACCGCACTGGGATCACACCCGAACTGCGCCGCGCCTACTCCCGCACCGGCGCGTCGCACCTGCTGGCGGTTTCGGGACTTCACGTCGGGATCGTATTTCTGATAATCAACGCGTTGCTCTACCTGTTGCCGCTCGTTCGCCGGGGGCACATCATCAAGAATATTGTCGCCGTGGTCGCGATCTGGTTCTACGCCGCCCTCACGGGATTGTCGCCGTCGGCCACCCGCGCGGCATTCATGTTCTCGGGCGCACAGATCGCACTCGCCGCGTCGCGAACCCGCAGCGCGACCAACATCATGTGCGGCACGGCAGTGGTGATGCTCGCCCTCTGGCCCGGCCTCGCGTTCGACATCAGCTTTCAACTTTCGTTCGTCGCCGTCGCGGCCATAATGGCGTGGTTCGCGCCGCTTTACCGTCTCGTGGCGAGTCGCTGGCGGCTTCTGAACGCGCTGTGGGCAACGCTGCTCGTGGGTTTTGTCGCATCGCTGGGCACCATGCCCCTCGTGTCGTACACTTTCGGGGTCTTTTCTCCCGTTGGGATAGTGCTCAACCCGCTCGTTATCATCACCGCGCACCTCACGATCGGTGCCTCGCTTCTGTGGATCGCGCTTCCGGCGCCGTGGCTCGAAGGGGTTTTCAGATGGCTCGCCGGAGGCCCTGCGTGGCTGCAAAACCGCGTGGTGGAGCTTGTGGCGGATATTCCGGGCGCGGCCGTAGAGTGGACGATGCCGCTGTGGATGGTTTTCGCCGTTTACGCGGCAATGATTATCTTTACGGCGTGGCTCGCGGGACGTTCCCGGGAATCCGAACCCTTTGTTTTGCCGAGATGACGCACGATCTCCGAATATTGTCGAGTGGCGAATTCCGCCGGGCCGTGGAGGAAAATCTCGGGCGCGACCCTGTGCGGATCGCTCTCGACGGGCGGGTGCCCGATGCCGCGGAGGTCGCCACTCAGGTGAAGTATCTGGGACGTGCCGCCGAAAAATTGCCGTCATACCATTCGGCGCGCTGCATTCTGCCGCCGCTGGCTTTCGAGCAATCGTCGAGCGAGGCGGCCGCGGCGCGGAAAAACTACTCCGGAGGGATGGCGATCGACCTGACATGCGGCCTCGGGGTCGACTCGTTTTGGCTCTCCCGCCGTTTCGAACAGGTTATAGCCCTTGAGCGCGACCCTTTTCTCGCCGCCATCGCGCGCGAGAACTTCCGCCGGTTGGGCGCTGATAACATCGAAGTCGTAAACCGCTCCGCCGAGGAGTATCTGTCGAACGGAAACATCGCCGCCGACCTCATTTACGCCGATCCCGACCGGCGCGGTGCGGACGGCAAAAAGATGGTTCGCATCGAAGATTGCTCGCCCGACGTCGCCGCGCTGTTGCCCGCGTTGCGCCGCACAGCCCCGCGCCTTGTCGTGAAGCTCTCGCCTCTGTTCGACGTCGGCGAAGTGTTCCGCGTTTTCGGCCCTCACACGCGCGCGGAGGTCGTTTCGATGGGCGGCGAGTGCAAGGAGATCGTCGCCGAGGTCGCGGA
>QMCE01000027.1_pt1 | contig 113123 bp, 81 predicted proteins | sample 1821851 | NCBI WGS metagenome assembly QMCE01 (sample SAMN09453174, study PRJNA476694) | Termite gut metagenome, whole genome shotgun sequencing project. | isolation source: worker | host: Odontotermes sp. | place: South Africa:Pretoria | collected 2016-01-28
ATTCAGTGCGCCTTCTTTGCCTGGATCGTTCTGCTCGTCGATTTCTTCAGGCGTGCTCCTCATCTGCGAAAATTGGGGTTTGTTCAGTAGGCATTATTGTAGCCAACAATCGGCGCGAATCCATCATTGCGCATATGATGAAAACGCAGGGTGTGACCGAACAACTCAAAGCCGAGAATCAAATGCTATGGGTTGGCAGGATGACCAATATCTGCGACTGTGCGGATGAAATCGTCCATAATGAATTGGTTAACGCTTAGAACACAGAGGGCAGAAAACCGACTTGTTTTTCTGCCCTCAATTTTCAGTATAGTATCATTCTTTTCTTCGCTGTTTACTGCAAAGCTAGTTGTCCTATCGAATGCTTATACTATACGCTTATGGCAGCTATGGAGCACTCCGATATTTTTCAAACAGACATTGTTCGTATACGTGGGTACCTAGAATCGTCAGCGCCTTTGTCGGGCAGTGGCTAAAACAGCGATAACATAAAGTACATCGTTTATTGGAAACCGCTTTTTTATCGACAATATCTATGTTGCTCATAGGGCAAATGGCGGCACACTTGCCGCAACCAATACATTTGTCTTTATCGACGTTTGGTTTTTCTTTATAGGTTGCAGTTTTTTTATGAAACCATAACCGCTGCCCAAACAAGCCCGCCATGTGATAGAAAATACTTAAACCTTCCTTGTCGGGTTTTCCATGTTTGAGTTTTGTTACAGCGGCAGCAATTTTTATTTCTGCCTTACGCACTAATGCGCGGTTTTCTTCAAGGGGCTTTTTGAGCAGCTTTTCATCACCAATGCAATCGGGCATTTTCAAGTGCAAGCCGCCAACTATCGTTGCGCCGCATTTATGCAGCAGCCGGGCTGTACAGCCTGTGCCGTCACCGCTGAATAGGCCCATAGTAGCAATGATATAAACCTTTTTTCCGTTAAATGATGTTTTGTTATTCGCTATGAAATCACGGACAATCTTTGGCGCGTTGCTGAAATAAACCGGATAACCAAATACAAGCATATCGCGCTTGGCAAGCTCGCGGGACGCTGCCGCGCTTTCAATGGAAACACATATGCTTTCATTGCTATATTGCGCCGTAAAATATGATACACAATGCTCTGTATTGCCGGTTCCGCTAAAATAGATGCCTAACATACATGCCTCTCATAAGTTATTATTGCCCAAAGGTTCGCCTAATATAAATTCGCGGTTACGCCTAACGGACGCAACCACGCCGTACCTAACGATTCTACCATACTTTCATGCTGGAGAAAATCCTCATACTCAGGCTATAGCTGCACACGGCACGTTGCCCGGCTATCTGCTTATACTCTGCTATAAACCATTCTATCCCTTGTTCCCGCTCATCAGTTGCCAACGCCCACCAAACTTGTCAATCAAGGCACAAGTCAAAGAGCAATATGTCTGGCTATACAACGGTGCGGTAATCGTTGCTCCCTCGGACAATATATCATAAGCGGCTTTCAGTTCCTCGTCAGAATCAAAATGCACCAATAGGTCTATTAAACATCAATTAAAAACCTACAACGAACAACTAGAATGTGCTATACTGTGGCTATAAGGGAATCTGCGTTGCCGAAACAGAAATGAGGGCCTTATGGACGCCTTGTTTGTGAACGACACACAGGTGGACGAAGCCACCCTGCTGGCCTGGAACCGGGCCGAGCTTTGGTGGTTCCACCGCTGGTATTTGGTATTGTCCGGCGTGATGCTGGCTGTGTGCGCCGGGGTGCTGGGCGGCTTTGTGTACGCGGCCGCCACTACCGGTATGCTGCTTTTTGCGGCCTGCGCCGGGGTGGTGGCGCTGCTGATGGCCCTGCAACTGGCCGGCTTGTGGCTGTGGCCGCGCTTTTACGTGCGCGGCCTGATGCGGAAAAGCGAGACCCGCTTCCCCATAGCCACCCGCACTTTCTTTTACGAGGGAGAACTGGCCGCGCTGAGCTTCCCGCGCGGCGAAGAATATGAGGCGCTGGAGCGGGAACTGGAAGATTTGAAGCAGGCCGTGGACGGCATTGAAAGCATGGACGAAGCCGCCCGATTGGCCCTGCGCGAGAAGTTCGAGGAACTGGAGGACCGGCTGGAAGCCCTGAACCGGGCGGCCGGCGGCGAGGTGTTGCGCCGCGGCGAGAGCTATGGCGGCATCACCGCCTGCCTGGTGAGCAAAGAACTGGTGGTTTTGTATTATGATTCCGCCGCCGTGCTGCTGCGCTGGGACGGTTTTTCCAAGGACAGTACCGCCGATTTCGCGGCCTTCCTCAAGGGCAAGCTGGCCGCCGCCTACGCCGCGGCCGGCAACGACAAAACCGGCAAGAACCTGGCCGCCGCCATACGGGAGCTGGGGCAGGCGGCAAAGGGCGAGGAGCAGGAGCAGGGATGATGCCCGCCGCCGGCACCACGGTGAACGCAAATAACAATTTCGCGCTTTGCAGGGACGCCATTTATGGCGTCCGCCCGGCCACGGCAGCAGGTGAATCACCCTGGACGCCATAAATGGCGTCCCTACGGACGTGATTTTGGCGTATCGCCCAAGAGTATAGGTTCGCGCGCTTACCGTGCAGCCGACACACTTTGTCAACATGGCCCGGCCCGGAAGTGGTATACTATATGTTATGGGAATGGCCTTAAAAGCGGCCCGGAGAGCAAGCCCCCAACCCCCGAAGCAACCCCGCAACAGGAAAGGACGTGAGTACATGAGCGAGCTTTTGGAACTCATCAAAAAACGGCACAGCATTTACGGGCTATCGGAGAAAAGCACCCTGGCGGACGAGGCTTTGGCCGGCCTGCTGCGCCAGGTGATAGACAATATGCCCACCGCCTACAACATGCAAAGCAGCCGCATGGTGCTGCTGCTGGGCGGCGCGCATAAAACCCTGTGGATGGATATTGTGCTGGGGATTTTACAGAAAAAGGCCGACCCTGAAAAGTTCCCCCGCACCCGGCAAAAAATTGCGGGCTTTGCCGCCGGGCACGGAACGGTGCTTTATTTCGACGACACCGAGACCACCGAGCGCATGAAGGCCGAAAACCCCTCCTACGCCGAGGCCTTCGGCGAATGGGTGAACGTGCAGGGAGGCATGCTGCAATACGCCGTGTGGGCGCTTTTGGCCGAGCAGGGCATGGGCGCCTCGCTGCAGCACTACAACCCCATCATCGATGAAGCGGTGAAGGCGCAGTGGAAGCTGCCCGCCCACTGGCGGCTGATGGGTCAGATGCCCTTTGGCGTGGCCACCGCTCCGGCCGGGAAAAAAGACAAAATCGACGTGAACACACGGTTCAAGTGCTTCGAGTGAGCGGCGGTTAGCTGTGGGAAACAGATAGTTGCATCGGTTAACAATCGGAGGAAGTCTTCCATGTTCAAAGGCACCGGGGTTTCTGTGGGCATTGGTTTGGCCAGGGCCATTGTGCTGCGCCCCGAGGCGGACACCGGCTTTTATCCCCGCAAAAGTGCCCGCCCTTCGGACGAACTGGAGCGTTTCGAGGCCGCCCGCCGGCATATGCTGGCGGCCAATGATTTGCTGCGCAAAAAAACCGCGCGGCAGATAGGCGCAGACGAGGCCGCCATCTTCGACGCCTACCACATGATGCTGGAAGACGAGGACAGCCTTTTGGGCCCGCTGCGGGCCATGATGCGGGATTACCACTATTCCGCCGAATACTCCGTCACCCTGCAGTTCGATGAACTGGCCCGCCAGTTTTTGCGGATGGACGACGCCTACATGCGCCAGCGTGTGGACGACGTGTTCAGCCTGCGCGACGAGTTGATGCGCGAGTTGACGGGCATGCAAAAGCCCGACCTTTCCCACCTCGACCGCCCCACCATCATCGTGGCGCGCTCGCTTTCGCCCAGCGAAATGGCGGCCATGGACCTCTCTCGCCTTGAGGGCGTGGTGTGCGAGGCCGGCGGCTACGCCAGCCACGTGGCCATCATCTGCCGCAGCCTGGGCATTCCGGCGGTAATGGCCGCGCCGGACGTGGCGGAGACGGTGTGGGACGGCGAGCTGCTGGCGCTGGACGGCGAGAGCGGCGAGGTGTGGGCGCCGCCGGACGAAGCCGTTATAGAGATGCTTCATCGCCGGGGGGACGAACTTGCCCGCCGCCGGGCCGATGCCCAGATGTACCGGGGAAGGCCCACCATCAGCACCGACGGCCACCGCATAGAGCTTGCGGCCAGCGCGGGCAGCCCGGAGGAACTGGATGCCGCCCTTGAAGCCGACGCCGAGAGCCTGGGGCTTTTCCGCACCGAGCAGATGTTTTTGGAAAGCCCGGCCCCGCCCGGTGAGGACGAGCAACTGGCCATCTACCGCGCCATGCTGGAAAAAATGAGGGGCAAGGCCGCCACAGTGCGCACCTTCGACGACGGCGGCAACCGCCCCTCGGCCCTGGCCGGGCGCGGCCCCGAAGAAAACCCGGCCCTCGGGCTGCGGGGCATCCGTATGAGCCTGGGGCGCCCTAGCTTTTTCCGCACCCAGCTGCGGGCGCTTTTGCGGGCTTCGGTATACGGCAGCCTGCGGGTGATGTTCCCCATGGTTTCGGGTCTTGCCGAAGTGGACGAGGCGCTGCGGGCGCTTAGCCAGATAAAGGATGAACTGCGCCGCGAGGGCCTGGCCTTTGACGATAAAATGCCGGTGGGGGTGGTGGTAGACGTACCGGCGGCGGCCCTGCTCAGCGACGCCATCGCCAAAAAGGTGGATTTCCTCGCGGTGAACATCGACGAGCTGATCCAGTTCACCCTCGCGGCCGACCGCGGCAACCCCGACCTGGCCCACCTGTATTATCCCCACCATCCGGCTGTGCTGAGACTGGTGCGCATGACCGTGGACGCAGCCCACAGGCAGGGCATCCCCTGCGCGTTGGGCGGCGACGCCCGGGGCCAGGAGCAGGTGCTGCCGCTGCTGCTGGGCATGGGAGTGGATAGCTTTGTGGTGAACCCCGGCCAGCTTTTGCGTTGCCGCCAGATGCTGAACCAATGCAGCTATGCCGAATGCCAAAGGCTTGCCGCCGAGGTGATGGAGATGGAAGCCACAAGCCAGGTGGCCCAGCGGCTGGCGGCCTTTGTGTTTTAAAAAGATTGTGGTATACTTCTAGCTTATGGGGAATAACATACGCACTCGAAAAGTGGCCATTAACGCCGGGGTGGGCCTTGCCTGCCATCTGGCAAATTTGCTTTTTGCCTTCATCAACCGCTATGCCTTTGTCGCCGTGCTGGGCACCGAGTACCTGGGCGTTAAGGGCCTGTTTACCAATGTGCTCACCCTTCTCTCCCTGGCCGAGCTCGGCATGAGCAGCGCCATCGTGTTCAGCCTGTACAAGCCCCTGGCCCTGGGGGAAACTGAAAAAATAAAGACCTTGATGGCACTGTACGCCAAGGCCTTCCGCACCATCGGGCTGGTGGTGGCCGGGGCGGGCCTGGCCTTCATGCCCTTTTTAGGCATCCTTTTCAGCGCCCCGCCCGATATCCCGGAAAACATTCATCTTCTGTTCTTTTTGTATTTGGCGAACAGCTCGCTGTCCTACTTTTTCGCCAGCAGGCGAAACCTTATCGTGGCCGACCAGCGCAGCTATGTGAACACCCTGTACAACCAAGGCATCGGCCTGGGGCTGTGCCTGGGGCAGATAGCCATACTCTATCTCACCGGCAATTTTGTGCTGTATCTGGTGCTGCAAATCGCGGCCACTATTCTGGACAATCTGCTCATCGCCCGGCGGGCCGGCAAGGACTACCCTTACCTTAATGAAAAGGACGTAAAACCCCTGCCGCCCGAGGAAAAGCAGGAAATTGCGAAAAGCGTGAAGGCGCTGGTGCTGTACAAGCTTGGCGGCGTGATAATGAGCGGCACCGACAACATCATCATCACCCGCCTCGTTGGCCTTGCCGTGGTGGGCCTGTGCGACAACTACACCCTCATCATCACTACGGTGAAGGGCCTTTTGAACCAGATACTCAACGCCTTCGTGGCCAGCGTGGGCCATTCCAACGCCGTGGAAAGCGCCGAGAGCAAAAAGTCTATCTTCGACAAGCTTTTCCTCATCACTGCCTGGATATTCGGCTACCTCTCCATCGGCATGCTGCTAATGTTTCAGGAATTCATCGGCCTGTGGCTGGGCGGGCAGTACACCCTGCCTTACGCCGTGGTGCTGGCCACGGTGCTGTATTTCTATATAAGCGGCGCGCACCACCCCGCCACCACCTACCGCACCACCCTGGGTTACTTCGTGCAGGGGCGCTTCGCCCCGCTGGCCTCGGCCCTGCTCAACATCGTTTTGTCCATCGCCATGGGCCTGCGCTTCGGCACGGCGGGCATCCTCTTCGCCACCACCATTGCCTTCACGCTCACCTTCGGCATTGTAGACCCTGTGCTGATTTACCGTAACTGCTTCTCGATGAATCCGGTATGGTATTACGTTCGGTATTTTGCGTTTTTTGCGCTGTTTGCCGGGTTGTACCTGGCCTCTTACTGGCTGCTGAGCTTCATTGCGCTGCCCGGAATTTTGGGCTTTTTGCTGCGGGGCGCGGCCTTCACGCTGTTCTTCAACGCCGCCATGCTGCTGGTGTTTTCCCGCACCCGGCATTTCAGGGAAGTCCTGCAAATGGCCTTGAGCCTGGTAAAGCGTAAGGCGAAGTGATGATTTTATCATTCTGAACGAAGTGAAGAATCTTTTAGCCGGAAACTTGCTTCTACCCGAAGGGAAAGATTCTTCGCTACGCCCAGAATGACAGAATACGCGCGCCCCTATCGCAGAGAATAATAACGCTCGGCCCGACGCTCAAGCTCGGCCGGGTTTTTTACGGCGTAGCCGCCTCCTGGCAGCTTTTGCAGCACAGCGTCGGTGCACAGGGCGTCCAGCGTGCGCAGCAGGTGCCGGTAGCTGGTGCCCAGCAATTCGCAGGTTTCGGTCAGCTTTTCGGTGAAGTGGCCGCCCTCCTGGGTCATGGCCACATAGCTGCACAGGCGGGTTTCCAGCGGGTAGAGAATATTGGTGGCGCTATTCTTAGAGGAGCGGGCGAAGGCTTCGGAGAGGTTCCGGCACAGGAAATTGAGGAATGGGACGTTCGTGCGAAAGAACTCGAGATTGGGCAGCCGGGCCGCGGCTATGCAGGCCACCGGGGTGACGGCCTGGGCCGTGGCGCTGTAGGGCAAGCCGTCCATCACCTCGATGCTGCCAATCACGTCGCCCGGGCCATCAAAGCAGAACATCATGGTGCGGCCGGCGGCGGAACTGACCGACACCTTCACCCGGCCTTCAAGGATGAACAGGATGTACTCCACCTCGGTTTCCAAATGGCAGAGGTACTCGCCCTTTTCGTAGAGATGCAGCCACAAGGCGGCAGGGTCAATATCGGCAAGGCCGTATTGGGCGAGAAGCGGGCGGCAAGCGGCGGGCAGGGCTTCACGGGTCATGGCCGGGCCTCCTTTGGTAAAATTTCAGGGTGGAATTTATCATGTAATTATAAGGCAATAGTATTATTGTGACATATGTCATACGCGCCTGCAAGCCCTTCCGGCTACAATGAAGCCGAAAGGGAGGTGAGCGCCATGGTGGAGCCACAGGAAAAGCCTTTGCCGGTGGAGAACGCCGCCGAAGCGGCGCTTGAGGCGCGGGTATCGGAAAGTCTGACCTGCCCCCACTGCTGGACAAGCCAAAGCGCCCGCAGGGCCTTTTGCTGGCAATGCGGGGCAATACTGAAAAACGAAATGCAAAAGTGACAACAATGGGGATGCTGCAAAGCGCAGGCTTTGCAGCGTCCCCATTGACCTGTATAAGCTATTTTTTCTTTTTTTTCTTCTTGTCGGCTTTGCCGGGCCTGGGCTTCTCGTCGCCCGCGCCGGTTTCGGCGGAGGCGGGGTGGTTTTGGTGCACGGCTTTCAGGCAAGCGAAGGTTTCGGCGCTGATGGCGTGCTCCACCCGGCAGGCGTCCTCAACGGCCACCTCGTGCGGCACGCCGATGGACTCGAACAATTGGGTGAGCAGGGTGTGGCGCTCGTAGATGGTTTCGGCGGTTTTTTGGCCCTTGTCGGTAAGCATCAGCTCGCCGTCGGGCAGCATATCCAAATAACCGTCGGCCCGCAGGTTGTTCACCGCGCGGCTCACGCTGGGCTTGGAAAAATCAAGATAATGCGCCACGTCGATGGAATGTACGGCCCCTTTTTCGCCTTTCAGGATGTAAATGGCTTCAAGGTAGTCCTCGGCACTTCGCCTAAGCTGCATGGCCGCCCCCCTTCATTTTGCATAACCGCGCCGCCTTTTGCGGTGCTCAGCTAGATTTAGTATACCACGCCGCCGCCGTGAATTCAATTTTGCGCGGGACACAATTTTACCACAGTTTTACCACAATATTGCCCGAGACAAGCGTAGTATTCCGCGCTTTTTTGCGGGGGAGATATGGTATCTTGGGGAGGCACCCGGAACCTGTATTCCCCGCTGTGAATGCAGGTTCCCACACTAAAGAAAGGAGTGTTCGACATGAGTGACTGGAAAGACGCCTTTGGCAAACTGAAGGACGACGTGGTGGGCGCCGCCAAAAACGCCGGCCAAACGGTGGAGAACACCGTGAAGGGCGCGGAGAACAAGATGGAGAACATGGCCGATTCCGCTGCCGACAAAGCAAAAGACGTGAAGGACAGCTGGATTCCCTGAACCATTCCAAGAATCTAATAGCAAGCCCTGCGCCTCCCGGCTCGCCGGGAGGCGTTATTGCGCCCGGATGCGCTTATTCCGCCCGAAACACCCACTTGCGCTGGATGAAATAGCTGATGAAGAAGAGGGTGAGGTCGGTGATGATTTTGGCCGGCATGGCGGGCAGCGGCAGCACCTCGCTCAGTAAATAGGTGCCGCCGTAGGAGGCCAGCATCTGCACCGCGCATAGCAGCCCATAGCGCCACATGGCGGCAGAGGTGCGGGCCTTGCTCTCAAACACCAGTTGCTTGTTTACGAAGAAGTTGAACAGCGCCGAGCACAGCCGCGCGCCCACCGTGGCAATCAGCAGGCGGGTGGCGGCGGGCAGGGCCCACAGCGCCAGCCGCAGCAGATAAAACAGCAAAAGGTCTACTAAACTGCCGGCCAGGGAGGAGAGGGTGAACTTGAAAATATACCGGAAAATGAGGCCGTAAATGCGCGCGGAATCCTGAAAGGGGCGGAAATGGGAGGCCTGATTTTCATCGATGTAAATGGTTTTGATGGGGACTTCCCGCAGGGGCAGGGCGGCGGGGCGGGTTTCCAGCAACATATTGGTTTCAAACTCGTAGCGTTCGCCCGCAACGCCCAAAAGGCGCCGGGCAAAGGCGTTCGGCACGCCGCGCAGGCCGGTTTGGGTGTCGGTGATGGGAAGGCCGCAGGCCAGGCGAAACACCGTGCGGGTGATTTTGTTTCCCAGTTCGCTTTTTTTTGGCACGTCGCTTTGCGAAAAATCCCGCACGCCCAGCACCAGCGCGCCGGGGTGGGCCTCCAGCTCCCGCGCCACCCGAACCACGTCCTCCACATGGTGCTGGCCGTCGGCGTCCAGCGTTACCAGGCCCACCGTGTCGCCGGGGTCTTGCAGATGGTATTCAAAGGCCGTTTTCAGCGCCCGGCCCTTGCCCCGGTTCACCTCGTGGCGCAGCACCACGCACTGCGGCAGGCGGGCGGCCTCCTCGAACAAGGGGCCGTACTCGGGCGCGCTGCCGTCGTCAATGGCATAAATGCGGGAAAATCCGGCCTCGGCCAAGGCGCGGATAACACCGGGGAAATATTCGTTCGGATTGAGCGAGGGAACCACGGCGGCAAGCTTCAAGTAAGTTGCTCCTTTGTAATTATTCGGATGGACTTGCCCAGTTGCTTTGAACTTTGCCCTTGCTGTTGCCCAAGACCTTTGCCCTTATCTTATAATCCCGCCGGCTTGCCCCGCGTTCGTTCATCGCGCCTGTGATGAACGAACATCGCGTGGCGGGGTATGCCGGCGCCACCTTCAGCGTTTAGGGGGTCTGGGGGGAGTCGCAACCCCCCAGACGCTTCTTTGGTACTTTCTTGGCGGGTCAAGAAAGTATGACCCGCCCTTGATCTTTGTCCTCACGTCGGCAAAGATTCTTCGCTCCGCTCAGAATGACAACGCAGTTTGGACGTTTTTTCGTCGGCCAGCGAGGCCAGCAGGTCGTGGCACAAGAAAGCAGGCGCCACCATGGCCATCAGCACCGTTAAAGCGCCGAATGGATTTTCCCCGCCGTAGAGATAATAGGTATAGCTGGGCAGGCCGGCAAGCTGCATGCACAGCGGCGCCCAAAAGCGCCTTGGCCGCCACAGGGCGTAGGCCAGGCACAGCACCTCGGCCAAATAATAGTAGCGGTCTTTCATGGCGGGCAGCAAAAAGGGCGCCAGGCAGGCGCACAGCGCCACCAGCAAAAAGGCGCTTTCGCCCGAGAAACGTTCGCGCGCGCCCCAGCACCCGGCAGCCACCGCGCCCAGCACCGCAAAGCAGCAAAGGGTGAGCGCCGGGGCCAGCAGCGGCAGGTCGAACTCGGTGACGCCGGTGAACAGCGAGGCGAGGTTTGGGATATTGGAGGCCAGGGCGTTCACTCGGGCCTGCATCGCGTAGGCGCGCCACAGCGGCGAAAGGCTGCCCGCCGCCAGCATGGCCGGAAGGAAGGCCAGCACATAGCCCGCCGCCCCGCACAGGAGATGCCGCAGCCTCAGCTTGCCGCACAGCCAAAAAATAAGCAGCGCCGGCAAAATGAAAATGGCCTGCAATTTCATGGAGAGGGCCAGGCCGTACATGAACACCGCCGTGCCGGGCCGCCCGCCGAGGTAAAAGCAGAGAAAGAGCACCGCGAAGGTGGAAAACATGGCATCGCACTGGCCCCAGGCCGCGCTGTTCAGCAGCACCGTGGGCAGGCACAGCGCCAGCACGGCGGCCAGAGCGGCGCGGCCGCGGCTGGCTGAAAGCCGCCAAACCAGCAGCCCCACGGCGGCCGCCAGGCAAAAATCGGCGATGGTGGAGGGTATCTTGATGGCCAGGAGATTATCAAGGCCCGGGATGTAACTCATAAGGGCCATGAGGTAGTGGTAGGGCGCGGTGTAGTTGCCCACCTGGGTGCCGATGGAGTGAAAGCCCCGCCCCGAGCGTATCTCGTTCATCCAAACGTCCAGGCACTCCACAAAATCGCCCGAGACATGCGGCCACAGCGCCACGCGGGCGAATAAGGCCAAAAAGCCTGCCATCGCCAAAAACAGGGGCAGGCGAAAGCGGAAGAGCAGTTCGCGAAGGCTGTCTTCCGCTTGGTCTGTGCGCTGCCGCAGTGCGTTTTTGGGCATGGGGCCTCCTCGTATTGGCGATGTGAACGTTGTGCGCTAGGGAAAACACCAATTAGTTGTCATTCTGAGCGTAGCGAAGAATCTTTAAGCCGGAGAATATACGGCTGGACGAAGGGAAAGATCCTTCGCTACGCTCAGGATGACAAGATAGCCGCCGCTTACCTAACCGTCGGCGTTTATCTTTTCAAGCAGCTCCGCTATCACGCGGTCGGCGTCGGCGTAGGGCACCTGGCAAGTGCCCACCTGGGGGTGCCCGCCGCCGCCGTAGCGCAGCATCAGGCTGCCCACGTCGGTTTTGGACGTGCGGTTCAGCACGCTGTGCCCCACGGCAATGGGGCAGTTCTGCTTGCCCCGGCCGTCCACCACCCACAGGTTGATGTTCTGCTCGGGGTAAAGGCTGTAAATGAGGAAGCGGTTGCCGGTGTAAATGGGTTCCACGCCCCGCAAATCGGTGACGATGGCGTTGCCCTTGGTATAGCTGTGCGCGGCCACCATTTTGCGGAACTCGGCGTCCTGTTGCTTGTACAGCGCGGCGCGCTCGGCCACGTCGGGGTCGGCCAGAATGGCGTCAATATCCATGACGCGCACTTCGTCGATGAGTTTTTCCATGAGGGCATAGTTGCTGATGGTGAACTCGCGGAAGCGCCCGAGGCCGGTGCGCGGATCCATAATGAAGCCCAGCAGCACCCAGCCGGAGGGGTTTAGTATCTCCTCGCGGCTCAGCTTGGCGGCGTCCACCTTGTCCACCGATTGCACCATGCTTTCAAAGTGGGGCAGGCGCGCCTTGCCGCCGTAATACTCGTATATCACGCGGGCGGCGCTGTCCGCAAGGCGGCTCTCACCCTCGAACTGCGCGCTGTCGCCAAGGCGCTCGCTCTCGCTGGAGTGATGGTCGAACCACAGGCGCGCGCCTTTTGCGTAGGGCACATTGGCCAGCACGTCGTTTGGCCCCACCTCCACAATGCCGTCCTGCAGGTCTTTGGGGTGAACGAATTTCCAGCTGTCGATGACGCCAAGTTCTTTCAGCAGGGCGGCACAGGCCAGCCCGTCAAAGTCGGACCGTGTGAGCAAACGCATGAAGAACCTCCCTTGCCGCGGGCAAAACCCGCAAAACGTGATGGGCTTGTGTCGTGCCTGTATTCTACCACAAGCGGCTGGTAAAATCCACCATGGGCCGAGCAGTGGCAGCATCCATCGTTTTCTCATTCTGAACGCAGTGAAGAATTTTATCCAAGGCCTAAGCAAGATTCTTCGCTAACGCTCAGAATGACAATTCTTTGGCGGCGTTTATCGCTTATGAAACAACGCGCCATCGGATGCTATCCCGCGCGGGGCAAAAGGCCGTAACATTCTTGAAACATAGGCGGGCTAGGCTGGGGGTAAGGAGGCGCCGCCGTCGGCGCGGCTTGCCATGGCCGTGGCCCCATGGTAAAATAACTTATTCTTTACGATTCATTCACAACTATGTTCTATACTAGTGTAAGCGTGCTGATCAAATTATAACTCGGCCAGCACACTAGTGAAAATACTGAACGGGTATGCGGCTTGCCCGAACAAGAAACGGATGAACTATGAGAAAAACCGCTTTGACCATGCTTTGCGTGCTGATGGCGGCCGCGCTGCTGTCCGGCTGCTTTTTATTCAATGAGGGCATTGCCCCGGCGCCTGATTCCGTGCCGGAATCGCCCCCGGCCTCGGCGGAAAGCCAGCTTCCTGCGGTGAACCCGCCCTCGGGCGGCAGCCAGGCGGCCGGTTCGGCCAGTTCCGGCGTCGAGATAGGCACCTACACCCTTGTGGTTCCCGAGGGCTTTACCCTGCCCAAAATAGGCATGACGCTGGAGGAGATGGGCGTGTGCACCGCCCAGGAATTCATCGCGGCCACCCAAACCGGCGATTTCAGCGGCTATTCCCTGATGGCCGCCCGCGCCGCCAACCCGAACCGCTGCTACCAGCTTGAGGGCTACCTCTTCCCGGCCACCTACGAGTTTTGGAACGGCACCCCCATCGAGGACATTGTGCGCACCATGCTGAACGCCGCCGAAGAACGCATTGGCGGCGTGGGCGAGGCGATAGCCCAAAGCGGCTACACGGCGGACGAGATACTCACCCTGGCCTCCGTTATAGAAAGGGAGGCCTACGGCGAAGAGAGCATGTCGATGATTTCCTCGGTGCTGCACAACCGCTTGGCCGCCGGCATGCCCCTGCAATGCGACGTCAGCATCAGCTATGTGGAAAACGTTATAAAGCCCTTCATCGACGGGGACAAGAACCGGTATAACGACTACTATAACACTTACAAGTGCCCGGCCCTGCCGGCGGGGCCCATCTGCAACCCCGGCATGGCGGCCATCAGGGCGGCGTTGAACCCCGCCGACACGAATTACCTGTACTTCCTCACCGACGCAAACAACAAGTTCTACTACGCAGAGGACTGGGAAGGCCACAAGGCCAACGGCGCGGCGGCGGGAATCAGTGTAGAGTAACATGCCCGGCGGGCGAAGGGCTGAAAGGGAAGGGGCGGCAAGGTGAGAGCGTGGCTGAAAAAGACCTTCACCTACAAGGCGGACGGCTGGGATATCGCCTTTTTTGTGCTGCTCACCGTGCTGTTTTTCGCCCTGCCGGTCTTCCTCGCGCCGGATTCGTCCTCTTACCTGAACAACGCCCGCGTGCTGGAGGGGCGGCTGCCCTTCTCCGAGTGGGACAGCCTGCGCGGGCCGGTGCTGCCGGTGCTGCTGCGGCTGGGCTTCGGCCTGTTTGGAGACAGCGCCGCCGGCGCCGCGCCGCTGATGTACGGCGTGTATCTTTGCTATGTGGCCTCGGCGCTGTATTTGTGCTATCTGCTGGGGCTAAGCCAAAGGCTGGGCAAGCCGCCTACCTGGGGGCTGTGCACGGTGTTTTTGTTCGCGAACCCCACGGTGCTTACCTACGCCCACTATGTGCTGACGGAGTTTTTTGCCCTGGCGCTGGCGCTGCCGGCCTTTTGCGCCGTGGTGAAAACGCAGCAGTTGCTGCGCCGCCCCGGCGCGCGGCAGTGGGCCGTGCGCCTGTGGCGCTACGGGCTTGTCATCGCGGCATCGGTGGCGCTGTACGCCCTCAAGCAGATGTTCTTCGTGTTCGCGGCCGTGCCCTTCCTCCTCTCGGAGCTTATTTTGCTCTGCGGGCATTTTTCGTGGAAGCGGCTGGCCGCCGGGGCGCTGGCGCTGGCCGCGCTGTGCGCCGCCGTGCCGCTGTGGAGCATGGCCTGGGACGCCTCGCTGAAAGGCAAAACCGAGGTGCGGGAAGACCTCTCGGCCCACAGCATCGCCTATTCCTCCCTCATCGACGGGCTGCGCTACTTCCGCCCGGAGGAACGCTATACCATCGGCAAGCAGGTGCGCATAGACGTGATGGCGGACGACTACAAAACCGTGGAGAAATCCTTCACCTATACCTTTAGTGGTACGCTGGGCGGCTCGGTGCATTATCTTGCCACCTGCTTTGCCCAAAGCCCGGGGCGTTTTGTGCAAAGCTGGAAGCACAACTATCTGGTGATAGCCAACGTGCGCCGCCTGATGGATTATTCCGTCACCCGCGCCTACACGCCGGTGACGAAGACCAACTGGTTCATCCAGGCCTTCGAGACCCATGCCTGGCTGGAACGCTTCAAAAACCTGCCCGAGGGCGGCAGCGGCTACGACGAGCACGAAAGCCCCGACCCCCGCTATGTGCAGCCGGTGGACGGGGGGCTGGCCTCAAACCTCATCTTCAACACCGGTTACCCGGTGTTCGCCTACTTCTGCTACTCCTTTCCCGCTTTCTGCGCACCCTTTGTGCTGGCGGGCGCCGCCGTGATGAGCGTTCTGCGCCGAAAAACGGAGAAGGCCGCTTTTTGGCATTGGCTGGTGCTGCTGTCCGGCAGCATCTTCCTGTGTATCTTCATCCTGGCCGTCACCGCCTCGAACATCGACCGCTACGGCTTCCCCGCCACGGCCTGGACGAACCTTTTGCTGCTGCTGCCGGCGGTGGTGGCCCTGCAAGCCGGCTGGGGCAGGGCGCGTGCCTGGCTGAGCGCGAAGCGGCGCGGGTAGCGGGACGCCGATAATATCACAAAACCGGTGCCGCTTGCGCCGGTTTTGTGTTTGGTGTATAATAACGCCATTACATCGGGGAATACCGTGACCGCGGGGAAATGGCAAAGAACAGAAAGAAAGGGCCAAGAGCGCCGGGATGGCGCGCAATGGGTGACAACATGTCACCTTCGGAGTGAAAGGGGAACCGGAAAATGCCGGGCTTTACCGTGAACAACATGGGGCTGCGGCCTGTGCTGCACAATCTCTATGAAGACCTCTGCCTAAGTGGGGAGATGAATTGCCCGCCTTACCACATTGCGCGCAAGGTGGTGAATAAATTTATTGATGACAAGCTGTTTTACGAAGACGAGGATGTGATACTCGTCACCGACGGTGTTATCTACAACCGCCTTGAACTGACGGCGGAGTACGGCGCGAAGGACTTCGCCCAGGCGGTGAAGGCCATGGCTCTGGCCGACCGGGGCGGCTTTTTTGCCCGTTTTAGGGGCAGCTTCTGCGGGGCGGCCTATTTTAGGGATGCCGACGAGTGGTACATCTACACCAACCACACCGGCGAGCGCCCGGTGCTTTACTACCATGACGGGGAGCGATTCTTCGCCGGAACCCAGCCAAACTACCTGCTGGACGCCCTGCGCGGGGCCGGGGTGAAGCTGGAGCTTGACGAAAAAGCCGTGCTGGACATGCTGAGCTTTGCCTATATGGAGCGGGACAACACCTATGCCCGGCAAATCAAGCGCCTGGGGCCGGGGACGGCGCTGCACGTCGCGCCGGGCGTTTTTGAGGTGCTGAGTTATTACAGGCTGCGGCGTGACGGTTTTGATCCGGCTGGCATGAGCTACGATGAAATCATCGACGAACTGGACAGGCGCTTTCGCGCGGCGGTGAACTACGAGTACGGCAAGGACAGGGAATACGGCTACGCGCACTGGGCCAACATCACCGGCGGGCTGGACGCCCGCATGAGCAACTGGGTGGCGCGGGACATGGGCTTCGGGCCCGTTCTAAACACAGAAAGTGGGCAAAGCGGCTGCCTGGACGAAAAAATTGGCCGGAAGCTCAGCCGCAGCATGGGCAACCCCATTGCCGTGATGGCCTCGGACGACGCCGGATTTATGCTGGATTTGGATGAAGAGGTGCGCGCAGGCTATGGCTTTGGCAGTTATTCCATGCAATCGAAAAACCTTGATACCAATCGGGTTTTTGATTGGAGATATTTCGGGCTTGCCCACACGGGTAAGCTTGGCGGAATGATTGTGGGTTGCCACTGTTCCAGTATAGCGGAAGTGAACGACCCGGGTATTGGAGGCAATCGTTCCCGCAAACTGAAACATCTTATCCAGCCGGATTACCGCGCTACCTTTGCAGATAAAGAGTTGTATATTTTCACTGTACTGGGTTTACAGTTTGGCAGTGCTTCCGCTTCGGTAAACCAGCACCATTCCGAAAGTGTGACCCCATTCGGGAATCCGGACCTCATAGATTTCTGCCTGTCGCTGCCGGTGGAGTACCGGTTAAGGCACAAACTGTACAAGGACTGGATACTGCGCAAATACCCCGGCGCCGCCCGCTTCAAGTGGGAAAAAACCAATTCGAAAATTACCATGCCCTGGCGGCTGGGCAGGCTGAAAATGCTGGCTGTCCACTATCCCGCTATCGCATTGAACGTGCTGGGCCACGGCATTAACAGCGGTGCGGCGCCCCACAACTACTGGTACCGCACCCAGCCCCGCATCCGGCAGTTCTTCGACGAATACTTCGCCTCGCACATCGGCCACCCCATGCTGACGGAGGAACTGCGGGGTCACGTCCGCTTCCTGTTTGAAAATGGCTACACCGACGAAAAGGAACAGGCGCTCACCGCCTTGGCTGCCGTGCATTATTATTTCCCAATATAGCGTGAACACAAAGAATGGGGCTGTTGCATGGCGTACCGCCATGCAACAGCCCCATTCTTTCGCTGTGGCCTACTGCGGCCCGCCGCTTTGCTTGAAGGCTTTGAGAAGGGCGTCCATCTCCGGCGGTACCGAAAGGGGGCTGCCCACGGCCTTGATGGCCCCGGCGATGTCTTTTAGGCCGTTGCCGGTGACGATGGACACCACGCTTGCGTCCCTTGGCACCAGGCCGGCGGCCACGGCCTTGATAAGTCCGGCGGTGCCGGCCACCCCGGCGGGCTCGCCAAACACGCCGCCGCTTTTGCCCAGCGTGGCCATGGCGGCCAGTATCTCGTCGTCGCTCACGTTCACCGTGATGCCGCGTGACTCGCGGATGGCGGCCAAGGCCTTATCAAAGTTGCGCGGCACGCCCACGGCGATGCTGTCGGCGAGGGTGTTTTCTTCCATGGGTATCAGTTCGTCCCGCCCGGCCTCCACCGCGCGGTTGATGGGGCAGCAGCCCTCGGCCTGTACGCTTACCAGCCTCGGCAGCCGCGTGATAAAGCCGGTGGCAAAGAGGTCTTTGAAACCCTTCCACACCCCGGCAATGGTGCAGCCGTCGCCCACGCTTACCACCACATAGTCCGGCGCTTCCCAGCCCAGCTGTTCGGCTATTTCCAGCGAGACGGTCTTCTTCCCCTCGGAGAGGAAGGGGTTGATGGCGGCGTTGCGGTTGTACCAGCCCCAACGCTCGATGGCCTGGGCCGAAAGGCGGAAGGTGTCCTCATAATTGCCCTGCACGCTGATGACGTTCGCCCCGAACACCAGCAGCTGGGCCACCTTGCCCTGGGGCGCGCGCTGCGGCACGAAGATATAGCTTTCAAAGCCCCGCGCCGCGGCGTTGCCCGCCAGCGAGGAGGCGGCGTTGCCCGTGGAGGAGCAGGCGATGGTGGAAGCCCCCGCCTCGGCGGCCTTCACCACGGCCATAGCGGAGGCGCGGTCTTTCAGGCTGGCGGTGGGGTTCAGGCCGTCGTCCTTGATGTAAAGCCTGGGCATGCCCAGCGCCTGGCCCAGGCGGCGGGCGTGGTACAGCGGAGAGCCGCCCACCCGAAGGCCCGTGGTGTCGCTGCTTGCCTCCACGGGCAAAAATTCCCGATAACGCCACATGGTGGGTTCGCGCCGGTCGGCCATCGCCTCGCGGCTTACCATGGCGGAAATGGCGGGGTAATCGTACTCAATATCCATGATGCCGCTGCAGGCGGGGCAGACGGTGATGTCGGGCCGGGCTTCCAGTTCATATCCGCAGCGCACGCAGCGCGCGGCTTTTACCTGCTTCATAAGCGCCTCCTGAGTGAATAGTATGACTAATGACCTCCCGTTCAGTATAGCAAAGCCTGCCCAAAAATACAATGCGCGGCGCCGTTGGCCCGCGTTCCACAAAGCAACCCATGGTTGATTTGTGAAGCCAAGCGAGTATAATGTAGAATACCGTCGGATTTTGTCGAACAATGGGGGAGGGGACGCGTGTGAAAAACAGTGTGAAAACCCGCGCGAAAAACCTTGCGGGCAGGCTGGCCGCCTTGGGGCTGGCCCTGCTGATGTGCCTGGGCCGGCCGCTGCCCGCTTTTGCCGAGGGGACGGCGATTTATGAGGACGACAGCGCCGCGTGGAAAGCGGAGAAGGACGCTTTCGCACCGCAGGCCGAACCCGCCGGGCCGGGCGGCGAAGCGGGAGACGCCGTACCCGAGGCCGAAGCCCCGCTTGGGGACGCCGCGCCCCTGGCCGCCTCGTCCGGGGGGATCGGCGTCCCCGACATCAGCTGGTTCAGCGAGACGGAATATAACAATACCGACAGCTATACCCTGAGCGGCGCGGACGCGCTGGCGGGCCTTGCGGCGCTGGTGAGCGGCAGCGCCGGGCTGGCCGGGCCTTACGACTTTGCGGGAAAGTGGCTGCAACTGGATAGTAGCTCAGACGCTCTTTCCCTGGCGGCCTACGCCGCAGGGGAGGGCTGGGCGCCCATTGGCACGGCCGCCGCGCCCTTTCGCGGCAGCTTCCACGGGGGCGGGGCCGAGCTTACCGGCCTCGCCATCAACCGCCCCTTGGCCGAAAGCCAGGGCCTTTTTGGCGTGGCGGAGGCGCCCGCCGGCGGCGCGGCCTCCATTCAGGCCCTGACGCTGTCCGGGGTCTTGGTGAGCGGCGGGAAAAACACCGGCGGCCTTGTGGGGCAAGGGCGGGGGCTGCTGATGCGGGACTGCGCGCTGAGCGGCAGCGTGCTGGGCGGCGAGGGCACGGGCGGCCTTGCGGGCGGCCTTGAGGGCGGCTGCCTGGTGAGCGGCTGCACGGTGGACGGCAGGGTGGAGGGCGCGGGCCGCACCGGCGGTGTGGCGGGGCGCGCCGATGCCGCGGCCGATGCCGCGCCCCGGATTGAGGAGTGCACAGTGAGCGCCGAGGTTGCGGGCGGGGAAGACACCGGCGGCGTTGCCGGCCACTTTGAGGGCCTGATGCAGCACTGCGAAGTGCTGGGCGGGGTGAGCGGCCTCAACAACACCGGCGGCCTTGCGGGCAGCCTGGGCGGGCACCTTCTGCCACAGGACGCCCAGACCGAGGCCCCGCTGGAAGGCGTGGTGCGCGCCAGCGCCAGCTGCGGCGAGGTGCGCGGCGGCCAGGGTGTGGGCGGCATTGCCGGGCAGATATCGGACAGCGGCGAGCGCCTGAGCCTGGTGGAGCAGTGCTACAGCACGGGCGCGGTGCGGGGCAAGGGCTATACCGGGGGCATCGCCGGGCGCGTGTACGGGCTGGTGCAAAACTGCTACAGCACCGGCAATATAACCGGCGGCGAGCGCACGGGCGGCGTGGCGGGCAGCACGCAGGTGCTGCGGGAACCGGCCGCCCCGCTGCGCGCCACGCTGCTGGCCTGCTACGCGAGCGGGACGGTGGAGGGCACACTCTACGTCGGCGGTATATGCGGGGCCTTCCCCGGCGGCAGGCTGGCAAACTGCGTGGCCCTGTGCGCCGAGGTGGGCGGCAGCGTGGCGGAGATAACCGCCCGTGTAACCGGCGGCGGCATGGCGCAGGAATACAGCCTTGAGGCAAACTACGCCTTTGCCGGCACGACCCTCACGCTGATACAGGACGGCGGGCGCGGCCCCTTCACGCCTGGCGGCGAAGCCGAGGGCGCGGACAAGCCGGGCGGCGCGGGCCTTTCCGCCGTGAGCCTGCTGCGCAGCGACCGCCAGAGCGCCCCGCCATGGAACGCCTTCGCGGCTGCGGGGGAAACAGGCGCCCCGCTGTGGAACACGGCCACGCCTTTGCCCGGCCTGTTGCAGGCCCCCGGCCAGCAGGCCGGCGCCGCCCCGCCCCATCTGGAGGACGAACTGCCCGACCCGCCGCCCGGACAGCCCCCCGCGGACAAACGCTTTGTGGACCGGCCTGGCTGGATAGAAACCGGCGGGGACGAAATCTATCGCCGCTGGTTGAGCGGCGAACGCCTGATGGCGGTATACTATGGGCCCGACAGCACATTGAGCAAAAGCTGGCGGGCTTTGTTTTCAAATTGGATGGAGCGAACCGGCATTTCCATCTACGCCGCGCGGGCGGACGAAAAAAATGCGCTATGGCTGTTTCCGGGGCAGTTCCGGCCGGAATACCAGTTGCCTCTGGTGGCCTTTGCCGATGGCAGCGGCGGCCTTGCGCTGCGCACCGGGGCCGATGGGGCCGCCGCCCTGTGCGAGGGCTTCGAGGCCTGGCGCGGGCCGGGGGCGCGGGCCGGAAGCTACGCCGCCGTGAACGAGCGCACCCTGGCGGGTTACAGCACCGCCGGTGTTGAAAATTTTCTCAAGCCGGAGACCAACATACAAAGCGGCAGCGCCGCCGTAAAATCCAAAAGCGCCGAACTTGCGGCGGGGGCCGCCGGCGAGGCCGCAAAGCTGGCGGCCATACACGCCTGGGTAAGCGGGACGCTCTACTACGACGTCGAGAGCCTCTTGCGCGCCACGGGCCGCGCGGCCGACGCCTCGAGCCTGCTGAGCCAGGCAAGCCGTGGCGCGGCCCGCGCCACCGGCCTTGGCTACGCCAACCTCACGGCGGCGCTGTGCCGCGCGGCGGGCATCCCCTGCCGGGTGGTGGCCGGTTTTTCGCCGGCCCATGCCTCGGCGGGGCAGGCCGCGGCCTTTGAGGCCGCCTATGCCGAATACCTGAAAAGCGGGGACTACGAAGCCTTTGCCCAAGCCGCCGCGCCCCTGCGCAACCATGTGTGGAACGCCGCCTTTGTGAACGGCGCCTGGTGCTGGCTGGACGCCGCCCTGGACAGCGGCAACGCGGCCTACGGCGACGGCGCGAAGAAATACGAGGCCCTGTGGGTGCCGGGCGCCGCCGGGCAAACCTGGCTGGGGCCGGGCCTTGAAGCCTTTGCCGCCAGCCACTGCGCCTGGGACGCCGACGCCCTCAAGCTGGCCACCGGCTTTGCGCTGGAAAGCAGCCTGATAAAGATACCAAAGGGCATGGCAATGCGCGTAACGCCGCTGCCCGCGCCGGCGGGCAGCGCCTTTGGCTTCGACACCGCCTTTAGCTGGGAGATGGCCGAGCCGGGCATCGCCTCCGTGAATGGGGAGGGGCTGGTGAGTGCCATCGCGCCCGGAAAAACCACGCTGAGGCTGAGCGCCCTCATCGGCGGCAAGCAGAAAACGGCCACAGTCAGCATTGTGGTGTTGGAGGCATTGGAGGGCATACGCCCGGCGGAGAGCGCCCTGCGGCTGGAACCGGGCGTCAGCGCGCAATTGGCGCTGCTGCCCGTTCCGGCGGCCTCGCTGGTGCCGCAGGGGGTGCAGTGGCAGCTTGTCTCCGGGGCGGAATACGCGTCGGTGGACGGCCTGGGCAAGGTGCTGGCGCTGGCCCCCGGCGAAGCCCGAATACGCGCCGGATTGCCGGACGCCGGGGGCGAAAACTTCACGGCGGAATTCCGGGTGGAGGTGGCGGCGTCGCCCAGCGGGGTGGAGATGGCGGCCGCGCTGGCGCTGGCCCCCGGCGAAGCACAGGTGCTGGAAGCCAGGGTGCTGCCCGCCGGCACAGGCCGGGAGCTAAACTGGCACAGCGACGACGAGCGCGTGGCCCTTGTGGCCCCCGGAGAGGCAGGCGCGGCCAGGGTGACGGCGCTGCGCCCCGGTACGGCGGTGCTGACGGCCTCCGCCGGCGAGCGCAGCGCCGTTTGCACGGTGACGGTGGCCGCCCCGCCGCCGCCGGCCATCAGCCTTGGGGAAAGCCGCCTGCTGCTGGCGGGCGGGCCGGTGCGCCTGACCGCCTTGACGGAAAACGCCGCCGCCCGCCTGACTTACCGCTTGTTCGAGGCCGGCACGCGCCGCGAAGTGGCCGACTTTGAAAGCGTGCTGCAAATGCCGAGGCTGGTGGAGGATACACCCCTGCCGCCGGGCGGCAGCCGCGTGCTTATCGAGCTGGCCCCCGCTGCCGGGGCCGCGCCGGGGGCCTATATTTTGCGCGTGGGCGGCGGGCAGGCCGAGTGCTGGGCCGAGTGCGCCCTGACGCTGGCTCCGCCGCGCGAGAGCGAAAACCCCGCCGACTACGCCGCGATTTTCCTGGAGAGCAGCTCGGCCACGCTGTGGACGCGGGGCGGCGAGGCCCCCGTGATAAACATCGGCCAAAGCCGGGACGCGCGCATCCCCGTGAACCTGGCCGCCGCCGAGATACGCCCGAAGGGCGGCGCGGCAAGCGCGCTGCGCGGCGTGTTCGGATTTTCGGCGCTGGACGGCGGCAGCTTCGCACTGCGCTATGCCCCGCCGGCCAAGCCCAAAAGCGGCTACAAGCTGGAACTGGAGGCCGTCCTATCCCTCTCCGGCGGGCAAAGCCTGGTGCTGCCGGTGAAGGGCAAACTCAGTGTGAAGGTGAACACCGGCAAGCCCTCCCTCACGGCGGCCCTCGTCACGGTGGATGCCTTCATCGCCTCGGCCAGCGCAGCCGAGGACGCCGCCCTGCGCACCGTGAAGCTGCAGGTGAATGGGGGCAGCCCCACGGCCCTGCGCTTGCAAAAGGGCAAGAAGCCGCCCGACTGGCTGAGCGCAGACACGAACGCGGGCACGGTGACGGTGCTGCCGGGCAGTGCCAAAAAGAGCGCCACGCTGTACCTTGAAGCCATGCTGGCCGGCTGGGGAAACGGCGACGCCGCAGATGACGCCAACTGGTACCCCCTGCGGGTGAAGGCGGCCCGCGTTTACGGCAAGCCGGCGCTGAAGCTGTCCGCCACGCGGGTGCCCTTTTTCTTAGACCCCGCCCGCTCGCTGGGCAGCCCGCTGGCGCTGAAGCCCCAAAACGCTTCCCAGAGCCTTGCGCGCCTTGGCGTGAGGGGCCTCGCGGTGGCCCCCGAGCAAGCCGCCGCCTTTGAAGTGGCCGACTTTGACATTGCCACCGGCGCTTTCCGGCTGCGGGCCGCGCCGGGGGCCAACCCGGCTGCGCTCAAGGGCAGCGTTACCCTGCTGGCGGCGGTGGACGGCACCAGCCAAACGGTGCCGCTGAAGCTGAACATCGCGCAGGTGAGCGCGGCCACCCAGGTGAAACTGAAAGCCTCGGGCGGCACTTTTGGCCTGAACCCGAACCTGCCCGACGGCGAGGTGCTGCCGGTGAAGCTGAGCACGAACGTGCCCGGCTACGACCTCGCGGCCCAGCCCCTCACAGCCGAGGTTTTTGACAGCGGCGGCAAAAAGAAACCGCCCTCGGGGGAGCATGCCCCCACGGCGCATGTTGGCGGCGGGGTGCTCACCCTGCGCGCCGGCGCGCAAACCGCCCCCGGCAAAACCTACAAGGTGAAGCTGAGCCTGCCGCAGTCTTACCAAAAGAACGGCCAGTGGCAGAGCCATGTGCTTACACTGACGGTGAAAACCGCAAAGGCAAACGCCAAAACCAAGGTAAGCTTTACGGCCAAGGGCAGTGTAGACCTCACCACCGGCGCGGCCGTCACACTCACGGCAAAATACACGAACTGCGCCCAGGGCTTTGAGGGCCTGCCCGCCTTTGTGCTATACGACGCCAAGGGACGCCCCCTGCCCCAGGAAGCGGCAGCGGGCTTCGAAATACGCTCGCTTGGCCCCGGCGCGTGGCGCGTGGGGGCGGCGGCGGGCGGCGCGCCCGCGCCCGGCGGCTACCGGCTGGGCATAGACCCAGCCCAAAGCCCGCTGGCCTCGGGCGGCGCGCCGCACTCGGCAAATACGGTGAAATTCACAGTGAAGGCCACGGCCCCAAAGCTGATTTTATCGCCCGGCGCCGTTACGCTGTATAAAAGCGACCGCCAGCGCGAGGGCCTGTTCAGCCTGATTCCGGCGGACGCGGCCCTCGAAGTGGCAGAGCTGCTTCCGGCCAACGCGGAAAAGGCGGGCTTCGCCTTCACCACGCGGGCGCTCGGCGGCGGCCGCTACGCCCTGGTGTTCGACCATGAAAAGAGCGAAAAAACGCTGAAAGGCGCAAAGTCCGCCACCGTTGTGCTGAACCTGCGCCTGGCCGGCAACCCCGGCGTGGCCGCCAAGGTGCGCCTGAAGGTGGTGGTGAAGAACTAAAGAAGAACTAAAGACAGGCTGATTTTCAATCTTGCGCATCATCGCTTTGTGGGGTAGAATAGATAAACTGGATGTTTTGCATATTCTGCGGAGGATGCGCGGGATGAAATTGGCGGAGAAAATGCGGCTTTGGAAGATGCTGGCGCTGGCTGCGGCGCTGGCTTTGGCGCTGTGCGCCTGCGGCGGAGGTGATGACGACAGCGCCTCGGCCAGCCTTTCCGCACCCCAAAGCGCCTCGGAGGCCCCGGACAGCTCAGGCGTTTCGGGCGCATCCGCTTCGCCGGATGCCTCCGCTTCGGCAGACGCTTCTGCTTCGCCGGACGCTTCCGCTTCGGCAGACGCTTCTGCTTCGCCGGACGCTTCTGCTTTAGCAGACGCTTCCGCCGGGGAAGAAAGCGACGCCTCCTCCGTGGGCGGGGAGGCGGCTTCCGAACCCGAAGCGCCAAGCGCGGCCTCCACCGCCGAGATAGCCCCCGGCACCTTTTACTGCTATAACGAAAACCGCTACCCCGCCCAGCGCGCCCCATTTGTCGAACTGGCCGCCGGCGGCGCCATGCGTTGCTACATTAACACGGGAGACAGCATGGTGACGGCCGAGGGCAGCTATGCCCAGGCCGGCGCCGCGCTTAGCCTGCAGGTGGATAGCCTGGACAGCACCGAGCTTTTCCGGGGCTCGGGCGAAAAGACGCTGCCCTTCACCGTGCTGGACGCCGACAACCTGATGTTCGGCGGAGAGGCTTTGGGCCTGGTGTTCCAGGGCAGCGTGTTCACGCGGGAAGGCGCGCAGCCCTACGCCGGCTCCCTGCCTGCGCCACCCGCCGCCAGCGCCCCGCCAAGGGCTGCATCGGCGGCCACGCCCGCCGCGCAGGATAGCAGCGCACCGCCCCCCCTGCCCGAAAGCGCCCCCGAGGCCGAAGACACACTGGCCGTGAGTGTTCCGCTGGAAGCTGAGCCGGACAGCGGAATGGACGAGCCGCCCGTATCCGGGGCGGAGGAAGACAACGACCCCAGAGTGCCCGTCGCCTTCCCATGGCTGCTGGTGGGAATGGTGGGGCTTGGCTCGGCCGTGGCGGGTGCGGCGCTGGTAGTGCTGTTCACGCGCCTGCGGGCCGGGCGGCGCACAGCCGCCGGCGAGAACGGCGAAAATGCCCCGCAGAAGGAACTCTCGCCCAAGAAAAGCGCCCAGCTGGAAAAGAAGCGCGCGCAACTGGAAAAGAAACACGGCAAAAAGGTGGCGGCCGTGGCCAAAAAGAAAGAGCAAAGGGCCACTTTGGCGGCGAAAAAGGCCGAAAAGGCCAACCGCATGGCCGAAAAAGCCGCCGCCGAAGCCGCCAAGGCCGCCGAGGTGATGAACGGCGCAGGTGATACGTCTAAGGCTGTGCAGAGCGACGAAGCCGAAGAAAGGCCGAAGAAGAAGGGCTTGTTTACCCGCCTGGGGCGGAAGGCGAAGGCAAAACCGGCCGAAGCGGCTGGCGGCGGCGACGCCGAGGGCGAAGGTGCCGAGGGCGAAGACGCCCCGCCCGAGGAAACCGAAAAGCCCAGGAAGGCAAAGCGCGCCAAAAAGGAAAAAGCGACCAAAGAAAAAAAGCCCGGCCCCTTCGCCCGCCGGGGCAAAAAAGCCGGGGACGCGGATGCCGAACCGCAGCCGGAAGAGCTGTAGCGCAGGCAACCACTGATTTATTGTCATTCTGAGCGAAGCGAAGAATCTTGCCCTTCGTAGAGATGCTGCTTATCCGGCATAAAGATTCTTCGCTGCGCTCAGAATGACATATTTTTAGTCATGATATATTTTTGCTTAAAACAGCCCCGAAATCCGCCCGTTCTCGTCCACGTCGATGCGCTCGGCGGCGGGGGCCTTGGGCAGGCCGGGCATGGTCATAATGTCGCCGGTGAGGGCCACGATGAAGCCCGCGCCGGCGCTTGCTTTCAGGCTGCGCACCGTGAGCGTGAAGCCTCTGGGCGCTCCGCGCAGGGTGGCGTTGTCTGAAAAGCTGTACTGCGTTTTGGCCATGCACACGGGCAAGCTGCCAAAGCCCAGCGCCTCCAGTTCGGCAAGCTGCTTTTGGGCGGCGGGCGTCAGGCTCACGCCCTCGGCGCGGTACACCCGCGTGGCAATGGCCAGCAGCTTTTCTTTCAGCGAGGCCTGCGCCGGGTAGCAGAAGCTGAACGAACCGGAGTCTTCCCCGCACAGGCGCAGCACTTCTTCGGCCAGGGCAAGCCCCCCGCCGCCGCCCTTGGCCCACACCTCGCTGAGGGCCAGGTTCACGCCGAGCTCGCGGCATTTGGCTTCCACCAGGGCCAGCTCGGCCTCGGTGTCGGTGGGGAAGCGGTTCAGGGCCACCACGCAGGGCAGGCCGTACACTTGCCGCAGGTTTTCCACATGCTGCAAAAGGTTCGGCAGGCCCTTTTCCAGCGCCTCCAAATCCTCTGTTTCATAGGCCGGTTTTTCGGCCCCGCCGTGGTGCTTCAGCGCGCGCACGGTGGCCACCACCACGGCGGCGCTGGGCCGCAGGCCCGCCGCGCGGCACTTGATGTCGAGGAACTTTTCAGCCCCGAGGTCGGCCCCGAAGCCCGCCTCGGTGACGGCGTAGTCTCCAAATTTCATGGCCATGCGCGTGGCCATGACGGAGTTGCAGCCGTGGGCGATGTTGGCAAAGGGCCCGCCGTGGATGAAGGCCGGGGTGTGTTCCAGCGTTTGCACCAGGTTCGGCTTTAAGGCGTCCTTCAGCAGGGCGGCCATGGCTCCGGCGGCCTTCAGGTGCGCGGCGGTGACGGGCCTTTGCTCATGGTCGTAGCCCACGATAATGCGCCCCAGCCGGGCCTTGAGGTCGCCGATGCCCGAGGCCAGGCACAATACGGCCATCACCTCGCTGGCCACGGTGATGTCGAAGCCGTCCTCCCTCGGCACGCCGTTTACCCGGCCGCCAAGGCCGCTGACGATGCTGCGAAGCTGGCGGTCGTTCATGTCTACCGCGCGGCGCCAGATGATGCGCCGGGTGTCTATGCCCAGGGCGTTGCCCTGGTGGATGTGATTGTCCAGCATGGCGGCCAGCAGGTTGTTGGCCGCGCCTATGGCGTGAAAGTCGCCGGTGAAGTGAAGGTTGATGTCCTCCATGGGCAACACCTGGGCATAGCCGCCGCCGGCCGCCCCGCCTTTAATGCCGAACACCGGCCCAAGGCTTGGCTCCCGCAGGGCCACCACGCTTTTTTTGCCCAGGCGGCGCAAAGCGTCGGCCAGGCCCACGGTGGTGGTGGTTTTGCCCTCGCCCGCCGGGGTGGGGGTGATGGCCGTCACCAAAATCAGTTTGCCGTCCGGGGCGTCGCGCATTTCGTCCAGCAGGCCGCAATCCACCTTGGCCTTGTAGTGGCCATAGGGTTCCAGCCGCTGCGGCGGCAACCCCAGCTTTTCGGCAATGTCGGCAATGGGCTGCATCGGGGTTTCCTGGGCAATCTCAATGTCGGTCTTGTAGGCCATGGGGAACATCCTTTCAGGGGTATTGTGGGCTTGGCTATGGGTTTGATTGTGGACTAGCGGCTTCTGGTTCGCCGCTGGTAGGCCAGCACCGGGCGGCGCAGCGCCCAAATGGCGAAGAACTGCACCGGCAGCATGATGAGGGCCTGAACGGCCCGTGTGGGAAGCAGGGTGAAATAGGGCGTGCCGTATAAAAGGCTCACCCACAGCGTGCTCAGCAGCAGGCTCACCCCAAGGGTGTTCACGGCGGCGGCCCCGGCTATGGGCAAAAGGCCGCGCAGCGGCTGCCGCGCGCCCGGCTCAATTTCCCGCCGACGATGCAAAAACCAGCCGAACACCGCCCCGCTAAGGATGGAGGACAGCGTGAAGCCCGGAAAATAGGCCCCCACAAAGGGGAAGGCAAGCGCGCCCACAAGGTCTGAAAGGCCGCCGGCCACCCCGCCCCACAGCGGGCCGTAAAGCATGCCGCACATGGCCACGGGCACAAAGCCGAAGCCGATGCGCACAAAGGGGGTGGAGATGGAGCAAAACCGTTCCAGCACAATTTCAACGGCGACGAGCAGCGCCACCTGAACCAGTATCTTCGTTTTGTTTTTCATGCGTTCACCTCGGCCTTTCCGTGTCCGCGAAACTGTCTGCAATGCTGTGAAAACCAAAGTATTCGCGCACCGCGCCGGCCATGTACAAAGAGCCGAAGGCGCACACAAGGCCCTTTGGCCCGGCGGCGTCCAGCGCGGCGTTCAGCGCCTCGGGCAGGCCGGGGCAGGCGGCGGCGGGCGCGGGGCCGTTATCGGCCAGCCAGGCCGCCAACTTGTTCGCGGGCAGGGCGCGGGGGTTTTGCGGCGTCACGGCGAAGAAGCGCGCCGCCAGCGGCAGCAGGGGCCGCAGTAGGCCGGGCCAGTCCTTATCCGCCAGCACCCCGGCCACCAGCACGCATGGCCGCCCGGGGAAGAAGCGCGCCAGGTTTTCGGCCAGCGCGGCCGCGCCCTGGGGGTTGTGCGCGCCGTCCAGCAGGGCAAGGGGGCGGCGGTGCAGCAGCTCAAAGCGGGCGGGCCAGCGGGCGGCGGCAAGGCCCTCGCGCAGCGCGCTTTCCGGTATGGCCCGGCCCGCCGCGCGCAGCGCCTCGATGATTTCCACCGCCAGCGCGGCGTTCTGCGTTTGGTGCGCGCCCGCCAGGGCAATGCGCAGGCCCGAATGGCCCTTATAGTTGAAGAGTTGGCCCTCGGGGCCGCTCTCGCGGATTGTGACGGCCTCTGGCGACACCGCCTTTAATGGGATGCCGCCGTCCCGGCACACTTCGCGCAGCACGGCCATCGCGGCCGGGGGCTGGGCGGCGCTCACGGCCCGGCAGCCGGGCTTTATAATACCGGCCTTCTCGGCGGCCACGGCCTCGATGGTATCGCCGAGCTGGGCGGTGTGGTCCAGCCCCAGGGCGCTGACGGCCGCCACCGCCGGGGCGGGGATGATATTGGTGGCATCCAGCCGGCCCCCAAGGCCCACCTCCAGCACCACGATGTCGCAGCCTCTGCGCTTAAAATATTCAAAGGCGATGGCGGTGACCAGCTCGAACTCGGTTGGGTGGTCGTCCATGGCGTCGGCCAAAGGGCGCAGCCACTCGGTGATGCGGGCAAGTTCTTCGTCCGGGATGGGCGCGTCGTTCACGCGGATGCGCTCGTTAAAGCGGTGGATGAAGGGCGAGGTGTACAGGCCCACGGTGTAGCCGGCAGCCCGCAGCACGGCGGCCACAAGGGCGCACACACTGCCCTTGCCGTTGGTGCCGGCCACATGCACAAAGGCGGGTACGCACTGCGGGTTGCCCATGCGCCCCAGCAGCGCCTGTATGCGCTGCAGCCCCAGGCGGCTGTGGCGCCAGTCCACCCGGCTGATGTATTCAAGCGCGCTTCGGCTGTCCAAAATCGGCGTTTCCTCCGGGGGAGTATACTGCAAAACAAACATAAAAATACCCGCCATGGTATGCCACGGCAGGCTGCGCCCGCCCCGCAATGGGGAAAGGGCCTGTCCCGAGTGGCAGCGGCAGCGGAATGGCACCGCGGGCCGGGGAGCAAGCACGGATAGAACCGTGCCGACCCAAAGCCCTTCGTCCGGCGGCGACCTCCCATCCGCCGGCACTTTACGCGCCAAACCTACTCTGTCAACGGTGTGTTCTGTTTGCGGGCGCCGCGCGGACGCCACTGGTATTTACTATACAATACCGCGCGGGCCTTGTCTATCTTTTTTCTCACAGCCTTTGCTTGACAGCAGGGCGGTTTAAGCATACCGTTAGAATCGTGGATAGGAATCGTGCATTGCAAATTATAAATTGTTGAGGTGACTATGAACAAACTGCAATCAATCGCGCCGGATATTTTTGGGGTGGGCGAAAGCGACCGCCGGCTGGCCCTGTTCGAAAACCTGTTCCCGCTGGAAAATGGCGTCAGCTACAACGCCTGGCTGATAGCGGACGAAAAAACCGCCCTCATCGACACGGCGGACGCCTCGGTGGCCGGGCCGTTTTTTGCGAAGCTGGAAGCCGCGCTAAACGGGCGCGGGCTGGATTATCTGGTGGTGAGCCACGCGGAGCCGGACCACGGCGCGCTGATTGCCGAGGTGTGCCGCCGCTGGCCCGGGGTAAAGCTGGTGGGCAGCAAAAAAGCCCTCGAGTTGGTGGGCCAGTTTTTTACGCTTCAGCTTGAGGACTGCTGCATGGAGGTGAAGGAGGGGGACGAGCTGCGCCTTGGGCGGCGCAGCCTGCGCTTCATTATGGCCCCCATGGTGCACTGGCCCGAGGTGATGTTCACGCTGGTGCAGGGCGAGGGCATCCTTTTTGCGGCGGACGCCTTCGGCGCCTTCGGCGCGCTTTCGGGAAATCTTTTCAGCGACGAAATGGACTACGAGGCCCTTTGCCTGCAAGACGCGCGCGTGTACTACGCCAACATTGTGGGCAAGTTCGGCCCGCAGGTGCTGGCGGCGCTGAAGAAGCTTGACGGGGCCGCGCCCGTGATGATTTGCCCGCTGCACGGCCCGGTGCTGCGTGGCGAAGACATTGCCCTGATGACGGAAAAATATTCCCGCTGGGCGGCCTACCGGCCCGAGGAGGCCGGGGTGGTGCTGGCCTATGCCTCCATGTACGGCCACACCGAGGCCGCCGTGGCCCGCCTGGCCGCGCTGCTGGCAGAAAAAGGCCTGCGCGGCCTGCGCATTTACGATGTATCGAAGACTCATTACTCCCAAATTATCGCGGAGGTATTCAGGTGCAGCCACCTGGTGCTGGCCAGCCCCACCTACAACATGCACCTGCACAACGCCATGGACGCGCTGGTACGCGACATGGCCGCCCTGAACGTTCAGAACAGGGACGTGGCCGTCATTGGCAACGGCTCTTGGGCGCCGGCGGCCCACACCCTGCTGTGCAAAGCCCTTGCCGAGGACATGAAAAATATGCGCTTGCTCGGCGAGCCGCTGCTTATCCGCTCGGCCATGAAACCGGCGCAGGAAACCGAGCTGGAGGCCCTTGCAGAAACGCTTGCCGCCTCGGTTCGGGCTTTGTTGACAAGCCTTGCCGGATAGGCTAAGGTTAGATTGGGAAGGGGGAACAACCCCGCCATTGCTAAAAATAAAATAACAACAATTGCAAGCAACCCAGGAGGAACAGGACATGTCAAAGGTTTACATCGCGGCGGCCCGCCGCACGGCGCTCGGCAGTTTCAACGGCACGCTTTCCGCCATTCCGGCGCCCGCATTTGCAGCCGAGGTGGTGAAGGACATCGTGGCCGCCTCGGGCATACCCGCCGCGGAAATAGACGAAGTTATCATGGGCAACGTGCTGGGCGGCGGCGTGGGCCAGGGCCCGGCCCGTCAGGCGGCCATCGGCGCGGGCCTGCCCGATACCGTCACCGCCTACGGCATCAACATGGTGTGCGGCTCCGGCCTCAAAGCCGTGATGAACGCCTACACCGCCATATCGGCCGGTTTGGCCGATGTCATCATCGCCGGCGGCGCCGAGAACATGAGCATCGCGCCCTACCTGATTCCCGGCGCGCGGCAGGGCCTGCGCATGGGCAACAAGGAGATTCAGGACCACATGGTGCTGGACGCCCTCACCGACGCCTACAAGGGCTACCACATGGGCATTACGGCTGAAAACGTGGCCGAAAAGTACGGCATCAGCCGCGAGGCGCAGGACGCCTTCTCCATCGCCAGCCAAGAGAAGGCCATTGCCGCGGTGGACGGCGGCGCTTTCAAAAACGAAATTGTGCCCGTCACCGTGAAGCTGCGCAAGGAAGAAGTGGTGTTCGACACCGACGAATACCCCAACCGCAAAACCAGCCTTGAAAAGCTGGCGGCCCTGCGCCCCGCCTTCAAGAAGGACGGCACCGTCACCGCCGGCAACGCCTCCGGCATTAACGATGGCGCGGCCTTCCTGCTGGTGGTAAGCGAGGACGCGCTGAAAAAGTACGGCCTTTCCCCCTTGGCCGAGGTCGTCGGCATCGGCCAGGGCGGGGTAGACCCGGCCTACATGGGCGTCGGCCCGGTGCCGGCCATCCGCAAGGCTTTGGGCCACGCCGGCCTTAAGCTGGCCGACATGGACGTGATTGAACTGAACGAGGCCTTTGCCGCCCAAAGCCTGGGCGTTGTGAAGCTGCTGAGCGAGGAGCACGGCATGCCCGAGGCGGACATCCTTGCCCGCGCCAACCAAAACGGCGGGGCCATCGCCCTCGGGCACCCGGTGGGGGCCTCGGGCGCGCGCATTCTGGTAACGCTTACCCACCTGATGCTGGCCAAGGGCGCCGGGCTGGGCCTGGCCTCCCTGTGCATTGGCGGCGGCATGGGCACCGCCGTGGTGCTGAAAAAGGTTTGATGTTTTATCGATAGTAAAGGGGCTGTTGCAAGGCGTATCGCCATGCAACAGCCCCTTTGTTGTGTATCGAAAAGGGACGCCCAAGGGGGCGTCCCCTACGAATGGCGAAGACATGCGATTTCCGCGTAGGGGCCGCCGCCTTCGGCGGCCCTTGCCCTTGGCTAATGACTAGCGACTAACGACTAGCAACTGCCCTTATGCGCGCGCGTTTTTTGGCCTGGCGGGTGTGGTTCAGCCAGTCCACGGTGTCGCGAAGGGTCTCGTAGATATCCCTCGGCCAGAAGCCAAGCTCCCGGCTGGCCTTTTCGTGGCTGAAATTATCATTGCTGGCAAGGGTGGCCAGCGAGTAGCGCGTAATCAGCGGCTTGCACTTTTTTCGCTCGGCCCGTTTTTCCAGTATGGGCGCGGCCACGCGGGCCATCCAGATGGGCACCACCGGGCAGCGCCGCCCCTTGCCCGTGATATTGCGTATCATAGAGAATATCTGGGTAAATTCATAATGGCGGCCAGAGAGGATGTAGGTTTCGCCGGTGCGGCCCTTATCCGCCGCGGCAATGGCGGCGGCCGCCACGTCACGCACGTCCACAAGGTCGTAACCGCCGCGCGGGCAGGCGGGCAAGCGGCCCTGTAAATAACTGCGCACGGCCTCCACCACGTTGTTGGTGCCGCTGTCTCCCGGCCCCATAATGCCCGAGGGATGCAAAATAAGCCCCGGCAGGCCCCGTTTTTTCACGGCGGCCATCACATAGGCGCTGGCCTCGGCCTTGGTTTTGGCGTAGCCGCCCTCCACGGCGTCGGCCGAGAAACGCTTGGTTTCCCGTATCTGGCGGTGGCAGGGCGCCTCGGGTATGGCGTGTACGCTGCTGATGTGGATGAAGCGGTGAACCCCACGCTCCAGCGCGAGGTTCACCATGTTGCGGGTACCCTCCACGTTCACCGCGAAGGCGCGCTTCGTGGCGTGCTGGGTAATGTCGATAACGGCGGCGGCGTGAATCACCACCACCTCAAGGCCCTCGCTGCCCTCGAACAGCGGGCGCAGGCTGGCGGACTCGCACACGTTGCCCCTTATCACTTCTGCGCCCATTTCAGCTAAAAAAGGCGCTTCTTCCTCCGGCAGCACAAGCCCCCGCACCCGTGCCCCCTGCGCCCTTAGTAACCCGGCAATGGTGCGGCCCAAATGGCCGCCCGCCCCGGTAAGAATGTAAAGCCGTTCCACGCGAATCTCTCCTTGAACGAGTCATTTATACAGTAAAACACCGAGTAAAGTTGTTGTGCATGGTGTTGATAATCTGCCTTGATTGTATTATACTGTAGCAAATGTCCCGTTTCAATAAACACATCCCGCAAGCCTGCGGGAAAGTGGACACAGGCGGGTTTAGTGTTGAAAAAAGGAGCAGACCATGGCCAATCGTCAGAACGCAAAGCGGGAGGATCAGCGCGTGCGCCTCACCAAGACCCTTTTGCAAAACGCTTTCCTTGAACTGCTGGCCGAAAAGCCGGTGGAACGGGTGAGTGTGGTGGAGCTATGCCGCCGCGCCGGGGTGAACAGAGGCACCTTCTACCTGCATTTCAAGGACGTGTACGACCTTTTGGAGCAAATGGAGGAGGCCCTGTTTGTGGAGCTGGACGCCCTGCTGAGCGCGAACCCGGTTATCGTGAGCGGCGAAGGGGCCAACGCCATGTTTATTCAATCCATCTTCAATTTTTTTGAGGAGAACCGCGCCATTTGCGCCATTTTGCTGGGTGACCACGGCGACCCCAAGTTCGTGGCCGGTATTATGGAGCGCGGCAAGGAGAAGAGTGTGGAGGAGTATCGCGCGCGCTTCCCCGGAACCAGCCAGCAAAAGGCCGAAACCTTCTACTATTTCATCGCCTGGGGTTTTTTGGGGCTGCTGCGCCACACCATGCAAACTCCGGACTTTGCAAGTTTTGAAACCATAACCGCCGCCATCGGGCGCATCGTGGCCGACGCGTCCCGTTTTTTTGAAGAATAGCGGAGATTGATTCAGGAAAGAGGAAACCCATGAAATACCTGATTGTGATAGGCGACGGCATGGCGGACGATGCCGTGGAGGCTTTGGGCGGCAAAACGCCGCTGGAGGCCGCGCAAAAACCCATGATGGATCGCCTGGCCGGCGAGGGAGAGCTGGGCACGGTGCGCACGGTGCCAAAGGGCCTGCCCCCCGGCAGCGACACCGCCATCCTCAGCATTTTCGGCTACGACCCGCGCCATTTTTTCACCGGGCGCAGCCCGCTGGAGGCCGCCGCCGTGGGCATTGACCTGGCCGCCGGGGATGTGAGCTACCGCTGCAATCTGGTTGCCTTGTCTGACAAAGCCGTGCCCTACGAAGAAAAGACGATACTATCCCACAGCGGCGGCTCGGTGGAGGGGGAGGAAGCCCTGGCCCTGATGGAGCATTTGCTGGCCGACGCCGGCTTTGCCGCCTGCGCCAAGAAAAACGACATGGTGATTCACCCGGCGCCCATGTTCCGCCATGTGGCCGTGCAAACGGGGGTCGCTATCGACGGCCTTGTCACCACCCCGCCGCACGACCATTTGGGCGAGGCCGCCGGCCCCCTGCTGCCGCGCGGGGCCGCCGTGGCCGAGGGCCTGCGCGAGATGATGGCCATCGCGCACCGCCTTTTGGATAATCACCCGGTGAACCGTGCCCGCCGCGCCGAGGGCAAGCTGCCGGCCAACGGGATATGGTTTTGGGCCGAGGGCCGGGCCATGAGCCTGCCGCCGTTTTATAATGCCCACAAAAAGCGCGGCCTGGTGGTGAGCGCCGTGCCACTGGTGCAGGGCATAGCGGGCCTGGCCGGGCTGGACTGCGCCAAGGTGCCCGGCGCCACGGGCGAACTGGATACCAACTACGAGGGCAAGGCCGATGCCGTGCTGCGCGGCCTTTTGCAGGAGGGCTACGACTTTGCCCTTTTGCATGTGGAGGCCCCGGACGAATGCACCCACAACGGAGATACCCCCGGCAAGCTGGAGGCCATCCGGCGGCTGGACGGCCGCTGCCTGGCCCGCCTGTGGAGCGGCCTCGACGCCTCGGGCCAGCCCTTCAGGCTGGAAATCATCAGCGACCACAAGACCCTTACCGCCACGCGCGGCCACAACGGCGACCCCGTGCCCTACCTGATATGGGACAGCCGCGCCGCCAACAGCCAAAACGGCCTTCGCTACACCGAGGCCGACGCAGAAAAAGGCCCCTTCATCGAGGAGGGGCACAGCCTGATTTCCCGGCTGCTGGAGGAGCCGCCGGTTTAGTTCTGTAAAGCAAAGGGGAAGCATCGGGGAAGGGCATGAAAAAATCGGCAAAAAAACTGGTGACAACGCTGCTGCTGGGCCTGGCAGTGGCGGTGCTTGTGCTGCAAAGCGGCAGCCGGCCCTCACAGGCGGTGCTGGGCGCGGCCCAAGTGGGCCGCTGGCTGGATAGCCCCGAACCCGCGCTGATGGCCCTGCCCGCGCCAGCGCCAGCGCCCCGGCCCCAGGTGCAGGCGGCGGATCCGATACCGATTCCCGAGCCCGAACCCGAGCTGCCCGAGGCCTTCACGCTGGGCGTGGAGAATATTTTGCAGCATCCGGAACTGCGCAACGGCTGCGAGGCCACCTCGCTTGCCATTGTGCTGGGCTGGCTGGGGCACCCGGCCGATAAGGCCGACCTCGCCTACAACTACATCCCCCGGGAAGATTTCCGCTGGGAGAATGACCGCTATACAGGGGGCGACCCCGAACTGGTGTATCCCGGCGACCCCGCCACCACCGAGGGCTATTACTGCTTTCCCGGCGCGGTGGTAACGGGGGCCAATCGCTATCTCCGGCAGCAGGCGTCGGTGCTGCGCGCGCGGAACATCACCGGCGCGGACGAAAAAGCCCTGCTGGAACACCTTGTGCAGGGCTGGCCGGTGATGCTGTGGGTAACCACCGACGGCCAGCCCCCCACAGCGGCCTGGAACGCGGCCTGGACGCTGAGCGGCACGGATGAGCATTATGTGCCCTACATCAACCTGCACGTGCTGGTGCTGCAGGGCTACGACGCCGAGAATTTTTACCTCTGCGATCCCCTGGGCGCCCGCGAGGCCGTACCCCGCGCCGAACTGATGGCCGTTTACGAAGCCATGGGCAGCCGCGCGGTGGTGGTGAGATAGTTAAGGGCAGTTGTTAGTTATGAGTTGTTTGTTGAGGGCAAGGGCAGTTTTCTTCGTAGGGGACGCCCCCTTGGGCGTCCCCTTTGGATGTTCTGAAAACGACTCCGGGTGGCTCATACTCCTCTCTGATGTTTGTCATTTTAGTCTGAGAGTAGTATCAGGACACTCGCCCCTACGAGAGAGAATCGGCCTGCGATTCGCAAGCCGCCGTGATGTACCCAGCTAGTGCGGTGGCGGCGGCGGTTTGGGGGGAGGCGAGGTAAATTTGCACGCTGGCATCGCCCATGCGGCCCATGAAGTTGCGGTTGCTCGTGGCCAATACCACCTCGCCCGAGGCCAGAATGCCCCCGGCGCGGCCGCAGCAAAGCCCACAGCCCGGCAGGGTAAGCGTGGCCCCGGCGGCAATGAGGTCGCCTAAAATGCCCGCCTTCGCGGCTTCGGCATACACAGCGCGGGAGGCCGGCGTGACGATGAGCCGCAGCCAGGGCGCTATGTGCTTGCCCCGCAAAATGGCGGCGGCGGCGGCCAAGTCCTCAAGGCGGCCGTTGGTGCAGCTGCCGATGAACACCTGATCCACCTTCACGCCGGAAAGCTCGGCCACCGGGCGCACCTTATCCACCTGGCTGGGGCAGGCTGCCACGGGGCGCAGTTCGGCCGCATTGTAGCGTATTGTGCGCGCGTAAGCGGCGCCGGGGCCGGGCCGCAGTTCATCCAGGGCAAAGCCCAGCGGTTTTTTGTAGTATTCCAGGCTCTTTTCGTCGGGCGAGAACACCGCGCACTTGGCCCCGGCCTCCACGGCCATGTTGGCGATGGTCATGCGCTGGGCCAGGCTCATGGCCTCGCAAGTGCCGCCGCCGAACTCGAGGCAGCGGTACACCGCGCCGTCCGCGCCGATATCCCCCAGCAGGCGCAGAATGACGTCCTTGGCCGAAACATTATTCGGCAGTTCGCCCTCTATCTCCACGCGGATGCTCTCGGGCACCCGCAGCCACAACTCGCCCGTGCCCAGCACCGCGGCCATCTCCGTGTAGCCGATGCCGGTGGAGAAGGCTCCCGCCGCGCCGTAGGTGGTGGTGTGGCTGTCGGTGCCGAAGGCGACATCCCCCGGCCCCACATAGCCCGCCTCCACCATCAGCTGGTGGCAGATTCCGTCGGCGCGGTGCACGTTGGCAAGGCCGTATTTTTCGGCAAAGGCGTCCCCGGCTTTAAAGTGGCGCACATCGTCCGCCACGGCGGCGGGCACCAGATGGTCGTACACCAGCACCACGGCCTCGGGCTTCCATATTTTGGCAAAGCCCATCTGCTCGAACTTCTCGGCCACAAAGGGCACGAAGATGTCGTGAATCATCACGGCATCGGGCCGGGCCGTGACAATTTCGCCGGGCCGCACGCTGGCGGCTCCGGTGTTTCGCATGATGATTTTTTCTATGATGGTATGCGCCATTATGCCAGCCCGTTCCTTTTCTTCATGCTTGCCACCAGCCCCCCGGCGGCCAGAATTTCCAGCACGTTCGCGGCCATGGGGGCCAGGGGATAGTCCCGTTCGGCGTACACCACGCGCCGCCCCGGCTCCACCAAAATGCGCTCGCCTTCTTTAATGTCGTCGCGCAGGCTGGGGCTTTCCAGCAGCAAAAGGCCGTTGTTCACGGCGTTGCGGAAGAAGATGCGGGCGTAGCTTTTGGCGACGACGCAAGAAATACCTAAAGCCTTGATGATTTCCGGCGCTTGCTCGCGCGAGGAACCGCAGCCGAAGTTTTTGCCGGCCACGATGATGTCGCCGGGCTGCACGGCCCCGGCCAGTTCGGGCCGCAGGGGCGAAAAGGCGTGGGGCGCCATGGCCGCCACGCCGGGCAGGGCCAGATACTCGGTGGGGATGATGATGTCGGTGTCGATGTCGTCCCCCAGCAGCCACACCCGGCCTTCAAAGGCTTTTGCTTCCATGCTTTCCTCTTCCCGCTTTGGTTGTTAATCTTTTGGCGCGTATCTTCCGGTGTGCATCTGCCAAGGCGTTACAGCATATCCGCCGTGGCAATTTCGCCCTTCACGGCGCTGGCCGCCACCGTGGCCGCCGAGGCCAGGTAGACAAAGGAATCCCTGTGGCCGGCGCGGCCCCGGAAGTTGCGCGTGCCGGTGGAGATAAGCACTTCGCCCGGCCCCAGCACGCCCTGGCAACTGCCCCAGCACACGCTGCAATTGGCGTTCACCACCATGGCCCCCGCCTCGGCAAGCGCGGCGATGACGCCCTCGGCAAGGGCCGCCTCGTATACCTCGTTCGAGGCGGGGGAGACGATGAAGCGCACCATGGGATGCACCCGCCGCCCCTTCAGCACCTCGGCGGCGAGGCGTAAATCCTCGAGGCGGCCGTTGTTGCAGCTGCCCAAAAAGGCCTCGTCTATCTTCACCCCGGCGGCGGCTTTGGCCGGCACCACGTCGTCGATGTGGTGGGGCCGGGCCGCCATGGGCTCCATTTGGGATAAATCGTAGTGGTATTCGGCGGCAAAGGCGGCCCCTTCGTCGCTTTTGTACAGCTTTTTGGGTTGGCGGCCCCGTTTGGCAAGCCAGTCCAGCGTTTTTTCGTCGGCTTCCATCAGGGCCGTTTTGGCCCCGGCCTCCACCGCGAGGTTTGCCAGCACCAGCCGCTCGTCCACGCTCATGGCGGCCACGCCGTCCCCCACGAACTCCATCACCTTGTAGCCGCAGCCGTCGGCCCCCACATCCCCGATGATGCGCAGCATGGCGTCCCGCGCGGTGACGCCCTCGGGCAAGCGGCCGGAGAGGTGGAAGCGCAGGGTTTCGGGCACCATCACCCAGGTGCTGCCGGTGGCCATGCCGAAAAGAAAATCCGTGCAGCCCACGCCGGTGCCGAAAGCGCCCAAAGCGCCGTAGCTGCAGGTATGGCTGTCGGCCCCTATGATGAATTCACCCGGGCAGACGTGGTTTTCCACCATGAGCTGGTGGCACACGCCCTTGCCCTCGTAGAAGGTGACGCCGTGTTCTTTCGCGAAGTCCCGCATGGTTTTGTGGGCGGCGGCGGTCTTCGGGGTGTCGGCGGGGCTGTTGTGGTCGATGATGAACACAAGCTTCGAGGCGTCGGCCAGGGCGGGGCGGGCGAGGTCGTTTTGATACATGCCGATGGTGAGGTGGGTGGTGCCGTCGTTGGTCATCAGGCGGTCGAGTTCCACGGTGTGTATTTCGCCGGGGCGCACGCAGGGCAGCCCGGCGTGGTCGGCAATCAGCTTTTCGGCCATCGTCATGGCGGGCGGCGCGGCCCCGCCCTGCCCCTTGTGCGAAGCGGGCGCGCCCGGCGCGGCGGCCCCTTTCGCCTGGCCGCCTCTCGCGTTCAGCCAGGGCACCAGGCCCCCGGCGGCCAGAATGGCCTGCATGTGTTCCGGCAGGCGGGTGCAGGGGTAGGCCTTTCCCCCGGCCCGCAGCAGGCCGCCGGCCAAATCCAGTTCTATTTCATCGCCGCTTTCCACGGCGGCCTGTATGCCGCCGCACAGCACCACGGGCAGGCCGATGTTGATGGCGTTGCGGAAGAAGATGCGGGCGAAGCTTTCGGCCACCACGGCCCGGATGCCCAGCGCCTTCAGCACGGCGGGGGCTTGCTCCCGCGAGGAACCGCTGCCGAAGTTTCCCCCGGCCACGATGACGTCTCCGGGGCGGGCCGCCGCCGCAAAATCGGCGTTCAGGGATTCAAAGGCGTGGGCCTTCATCTCCTCCACCGAGGGCAGGATGATGTACTGGCTGGGGATGATTTGGTCGGTGTCCACGTCGTCCCCGAATTTCCACACGCGCGCGGCTGTGCTCATTCGTCTTCATCCTCCCGAAAGGTGATGCCGTTTTCGTCGGCGCTTTCAATGATGGCGAGGCTTTTGAGGTTGACGCCCTGCTCTCTCAGGCGGGCGCCGCCGGGCTGAAAGCCCTTTTCCACCGCTACGCCCATGCCGATAAGCTCGGCCCCGGCCTGCTCCACAATTTCCACAAGGCCGCGCAGCGCCTCGCCGTTGGCCAAGAAGTCGTCCACAATCAGCACCCGGTCGTTTTCGCCCAGCCAGTTGCCGCTCACCAGCAGCGTCACGTGCTTTTTGTAAGTGTAGGAGTAGATTTCGCTGCGCAGAAGCCCGCCCTCGATGTTGTCGCTCTTGGCTTTTTTGGCGAACACCAGCGGCACGCCCAGTTCCTCGGCGGTGATGGCGCCCAGCGGGATGCCCGAGGCCTCCACCGTCAGCACGGCGGTGATGCCCGTGGTGTTGAACAGGCGGGCAAACTCCTTCGCGATGCGGCGCATAAGGCCCACGTCCACCCGGTGGTTCAGAAATCCGTCAATTTTAACAATGTTGCCGGGCAGCACCTTGCCCTCTTTTTTGATGCGCTCTTTAAGTTCACGCATGCGGCGGCCTCCTTGTATAAAAACTCAGGCTGAAGCGGATGTGATATCCGGTGTGGCATATGGTTAAGAATGGTATTTATTATGGCACAAATCGCCCGCACCCGCAAGCGTGGAGCTTCGAAGTGTGCTATACTGGCGATATGCTGTATGGGGAGGATGATTTTCGTGAACGAAATAGAAAAACGCATCGGTGAGGCGGTGGCCTACATTCGCGCGCGCACGGCATTTGAGCCGGAGATGGGGCTGGTGCTGGGCAGCGGCCTGGGCGATTTTGCCGAAAAGCTGGACGCCGAGGCCATGCTGGACTTTGCGGAGATACCGGGCTTCCCCGTGCCCACGGTGGAGGGTCACGCCGGCAAGCTGGTGCTGGGTAGCACCGCGGGCCGCCGGCTGGCGGCGCTCAGCGGGCGGGTGCACGCCTACGAAGGGCGGGGCTGGGACGAAATAACCATCCCCGTGCGCGTGATGCGGCGGCTGGGGGTGCACACCCTGCTGCTGACAAACGCCGCCGGCGGGGTGAACCTGGGCTATTCACAGGGGGCGCTGATGCTGATATCCGACCACATCAACCTCACGGGGAAGAACCCGCTCACCGGGCCGAACCTCGGCGACTTCGGCCCCCGATTTCCGGACATGAGCGAGGTGTACAGCGCACCGCTGCGCCGGGCCCTGCTGGAAAGGGCCGCCGCCGCTGGCATTGAGCTGAAAGAGGGCGTGTACATGATGTACCCCGGCCCCAGCTACGAAACCCCGGCCGAGATACGCGCCTTCCGCAGCCTTGGGGCCGACGCCGTGGGAATGTCTACCGTGCCGGAGGCCATTGCGGCGCGGCACGCCGGCATGCGGGTCATCGGCATCTCCTGCATTACCAACATGGCCGCCGGCGTGGCAGGTACGCCGCTCTCTCACAGCGAGGTGGTGGAAACCGCCACCCGCGTGAAAGGCGCCTTTTTGCAGGTGGTGGGTATGGCGATTGAAATAGGCGCAGGCCTTTAGCCCTTAATGAATCTCAATATTTCGCAAAACAAAGGGCTGCCGCAAGCCGATTTTCATCGGTTTGCGGCAGTCTTGCATCATCTCGTAGGGGCCGCCGCCCTCGGCGGCCCGTGTCCTTTGGCGTGGTGCCCGAAGGGCCGGGACGTCCAGAGGCCGCCCCCTGCAAGCGCAGGCACCTCACGCGCCTTGCAGGGGTCGCCGTCCCCGACGCCCCGTCCCGTGGTTCTATCGCGGCCCCCGCAACGAAAATTACCTGTCATTCTGAGGAGCGAAGCGACGAAGAATCTTTGAGCCGGGCAATATACGGCTATATGAAGGGAAAGATTCTTCGTTTTGCTCAGAATGACAAGTAAGATATAGATATCCCTGTGTCCTACGCGCGAGCGAGGGCGGCTTCCCGCTGCATCCGGTAGCTGCGCACAAAGTCGGCGAAGGCCTCATATACCAGTTGGTAGCCCGCCGGGCTGAGGTGTACGCCGTCCAGGCCCAAGAGGCGGCCGAGGTCGTGCCTTTGCAAAAATCGCTGGCGCACGTCCACCAATAGGGCCTTCGTCTTGTGCGCTATCTCCTCCACGGCGTGGGAATACAGCTCGTGGAAGCGGTAAATCATAGCGACGTCGCCCAGCCAGCCAAGGATGTTTTGCCGTCCCTCGTCTGTTTTGCCGATGAAGTGCAAGTGGCGCTCGGCGTCCAGCGGGGGCATGGTCATCAGCACCGGCTGCACGCCCTCATGCTGCAGGGCCAGGGCCATCTCGGTGTAGTGGCGCCTGAAGTCCTCAAGTTCGGTGAAGGGGCGGTGCTCGGTGCCGGGGGCCTTGGCCACGGCCTCCCAGTTGAAGCTGCAATCGTTGCCGCCAAAGGCCAGTACGGCGTAGCCGCAGTCCAGCCCGGCGGCGAGGTCCCGCTCCAGCACTTGCCGCCCTTTGGCAACGGTGCTGCCGAAGCGCGCGCGGCACTTGAAGGCCAAGCCGAAGCACTCCCCCATGCGGCGCAGCAGCTCGGCGATGGTGGAGTGGTAGCGCAGTTCCTCGTCAATCACCGTGGCCCGCATAATGGAATCCCCGTAAATGTTCACCCGAACCGGCTCAGACATAGCCGCCTCCCCATATCTGGTATTCAACACTAGCTTACAAAGATAATAATACTATGCCATCGGATTGTCAATACTTTCGCAATGTGTTACAATTTATGCGGACATTATAGATACTGCAAAGTCTGTGCCGCCGGAGGTAAAGCATGACCTTAGATAACATTGCCGAATACCACTGCCCGCGCTGGGCCCAGCTGCCCGGCATCCCCCTGTATATGGATCAGGTGGTTCTGGTGCTGGACGAGTGGGTGGGCGCCTTTGCCGACGAACGAGGCGTTACCTCCACCATGATAAACAACTATGTGAAGCAGAAGCTGATAAGCCCGCCGGAGAAAAAAAAATACGGCCGGGAGCAACTGGCCATGCTGGTGGTGCTCAGTATTATGAAGCGGGTGCTGAGCATGAGCGAAATAGTGGCGCTGGTGGAACTGATGACCGCCGAGGCGGGCATAGAGGCCGCCTACGACACCTTTGCCGAAAAGCTGGAAGAAATGCTGCACACGACCTTTGCAGAAGAAAGCCGCCCGGCCGCGAGCAAGGAAGCCGGGGCCGCCCTGGCCCTCGGGGCCGCCCTGACGGCCCTGGGCGGCAAGCTGCGCTTGCAGCAGTGCCTGGCCGGGCATATGCCGCCGGCCCCGCCGGCAAAACAAAAGCCGCCCAGGGAAAAATCCGCGAAAAAATAGCCGCCCGAGTGGGCGGCCTGGGTAATCGCCGAGATATTGTCATTCTGAACGAAGTGAAGAATCTTTAAGTCGAGCTATGTGCGGTTATTCGAAGGGAAAGATCCTTCGCTGCGCTCAGGATGACAAGCTGGTTTGGTGATTATTCATTGCTTGCCTAGATAATCCCCAGCGGGGCAAGCACGGCCAGCAGGATGGCGTCCAGCGCGAAGAGGCCGCCGATGAAGCATTTTTGGAATTTGGGGCTGCGCTCCGGCACCAGGAACGCGGCCAGGAAGAAGGGAATGTATACCGCGACGAACACCGGCAGCGCCCCCCACCAGGGGTACACCCATATAAAGGCCGGCGTGGCCGCCAGGAATATCTCAATAACGGAGAACAAGAGGGCGTTGCCCACGGCGAACAGCACCCGGTTGTTCACGCCCAGCAGCTTTTTTCGGGGGTCTTCCGGCAGCAGCTTGCTGGTGGCAATGCCCGCCACCGAGAACATCATGCTAAGCTCCCAGGACACGCCTATCAGCAGGATGAAGCTGGTGCTTGCGGGAGATACCGTCCACAGCGCATAACCGGAAAAATAGCAAATAACGGCGTTGGCAATTTCATACAGCCAGTGCACCGCGTACAGCGCCAGCCCGGCGGCTATGCCCTTGTAGTTTTTTTGCTTCCACTCGCTGGCGTAGATGTACACCACAAAGGCCAAAAGGGCAATGAAGGTCCAGTCGAAATTTTCGAGGTTGCGCACATAGAACCAGGCTTCGTCGGCCGCGGCGGTGTTGAACCAATCTCCAAACAGCATTTTGTTCCCTCCTCATATTTTGTTGTTGCCGGTATAGTGCCATCAGTATAGCAAAAAATGCGTTGACAGGGAAGACCTTTTCTGATTTGCCATCCCGTCACGGGGCGTCGAGGCCGCCTGCCCATTATCTTCCGGCAGCTAAAATTCATCTGTCATTCTGAGAAGCGAAGCGACGAAGAATCTTTGGTCAATCGTTTTATATTGCTTAAAGATTCTTCGCTTCGCTCAGAATGACAAGGAAAGCTTTAGGTGTCCTTGTGTGCTGGATGGTGGCAGCACGGCCCTTGCAGGGCCGATTCACGAATTGGCCGGGGGTGCGGGCGCGTCTGGGGGGTTCGGGGGCGCGGGCACATCTGGGGCCGCAGGCACGTCCGGGTTTGCGGGTGCGGCTGGGGGCGTTCCGGCTGGGGCCTCGGCAGGCGCCTGGCCATGGGCTGGGGTTTCGGGGTGGACAGGGGCCTCGGGATAGGCGGGATAACCCGGCGGCGGGGGCATCATGGGAGACGGCCCGGCGGGCCCGTAGTTCTGATAAGAGCCGTAGCCGCTGAAATAGGCCCCTTGGCCATAGCTGGGCGGGGAAGCATAGCCCTGGCCCTGAGAAGGAATAGTATCCGGGCCTTGCGGGGGCATGGGGCCCGGGCTTTGCGGGGCCGAGTGGCCCGCGTTTTGCGGGAAGCCATAGTCCGGCGGTGGCGGGGGCGTAAATTCAGCGCCCCGGCCAAAATACACCGCCACGCGGCGAGAACGCTTGAAATAAAAGGCCCAGGCGATGAGGATGCCTAGCATAATAAGAGCTATCGCCCAGAAAATCACCACCATCACGCGAATGACGTCGGCCGTTATATTGAAAAGGTCGCCGGAATCAAGGCCCATGCTGGAAAGCGAATCCATATAGCCGGGAATGGAATACAATCCATTATAAATTACGTTCTCCAGGCCGGGGCCGGCGGTGCTTTGGCCCAGCGCCGCGATGGTGATATTCAGCACCATCAGGCCCCGGCTGGCAAGAAAGCAAATCCTGAAGGGCCTCAGCTTGCGCTTGAGCAGCATTAGCACCGTGACGACATTCAGAGCCAGAAGTGCCAAGCCGCGGATTAAGCCAAACACGACGGAGAGATCCGGGTAAGACAGGGCGCTTGCGAAGTTTCCGGGCGTGGAAAATAAATTGATGGCTATTATAATGATATTCATCACGAGGATGAACATCAGCCAGCCGCCCAGCTTGCGATATTGGTATTCGCTCGTAAGCATTATAAAAATTCTCCTCTGGATAAAATATGTATTTGCTATCTGCCATTATGCCACCAATTGCCGGGCGGGGCAAGTGCCCCGCCGCCGGGGCATACCAAAAATGCATTTTTGCGCTTTGCTTTTTCGCGCGCTTTGCACTATACTAAGCATGGAAGCCGCATCGCGCACGCAGCGCCGCGGCGAATACCATAGGGAAGGGACCATGCTTTTTGACACAGCAAACCGTCTGCCCCTGGGTGAAGGACGAATGGGATCGCGCCTACCACGACAGCGAGTGGGGATTTCCCTGCCGCGACGACGCAAAACTGTTTGAACTGTTGATTTTGGAGGGCAAGCAAGCCGGGCTTTCCTGGAACCTCATCCTCCGCCGGCGCGAGGGCATGCGCAAGGCCCTCGACGGCTTTGACCCCGCCATTATCGCTGAATATGGAGAAGAAAAAAAGGCCGAGCTTCTTGCCAACCCGGCCCTTATTCGCAACCGCCGTAAAATAGAGGCCCTGGTGCTGAATGCCCGGGCTTTTCTTGCCGTTCAGCGCGAATTTGGCAGCTTTGCCGCCTGGCTGTGGGATTTTGTGGACGGCGTGCCCGTGCAGAACGCCTGGCGGCATATAGAGGAGATGCCCGCCACCTCCCCGCTTTCAGACAAGTTGAGCCGCGAACTGAAAAAGCGGGGCTTCAAGTTTGTGGGTTCCACAATATGCTATTCCTACTTGCAGGCCGCCGGGCTGGTGAACGACCATTTGATAAGCTGCCCGGCCTACACTTTGGCAAAAGAAAAAGGGGAGGGCAAACAGTGAAGCTCTTTCTCACCGGCCCGCTGGACGTGGGCAAAACCCACATTATCAACGCCTGCCTGCGGGCTTTCACCGGCAAGCTATGGGGCTTTCGCAGCTATAAAGAGGCTTTGTCAAACGACGAGGCCATTATCTGGCTGAGCGAGGCCTCCCACCCCGAGCGCCGCTGGATAGCCGCCCACATGGTGGCGGGCCAGCCCACCGAGCGCCACCCCGAAGCCTTTGAGGAGAAGGGCGTGGCCCTGATGCAAAAAATAACCCCGGCGTCCAGGGGCATTGTGCTGATGGACGAGATAGGCCGCCTTGAGAGCGACGCGCCGAGCTTTCGGCGGGAGCTGGAGCGGGTGCTGGGGCTGGACATCCCCGTGCTGGGCGTACTGCGCCAAACTGAGACGCCCTTCCTGCAAAAGCTGCGGGGCGATGAGCGCCTTACGGTATTGGAAGTGAGCCTTGAAAACCGCGACGCCCTGCCCGCGCGCTGCCGCGCCATGCTGGGCTTGCCGGAAGCCCCGGCGCGGCCGGTTAGCCGCTAGTCATTGGTCGTTAGTCGTTAGTCGCTAGCCAGGGCAAGGGGTAGGCGTGACCAAAGGTGTTGATTTGCTTTTAGAACCTGTATTCACAGCGTTTCACGCTGTGAATACAGGTTCTAAGTTTTATCTTCTGATATTTAAAAGTTTACCTGTCATTCCGAGGAGCGAAGCGACGAAGAATCTTTCCCTTCATATCAAAGAAAGCTTTCCGACACAAAGATTCTTCACTTCGTTCAGAATGACAATGAATCGGTGGTTGCTTAGAGGCCCTTCACGCTCAATTCCCTTGTCCTCTCAAATACCGTCGCTCAAGCCGCCCGCCAAGGCGGCTTGTTATTTCGTTTGGGATGGTGCCCGCGGCGCGGGCGAAGTTATGGATGCCGATGGCCGCGCCGCCGTCGGCGCCGATGAGGGTGGCTACGTCCCCGGGGGCCACCGGCCCGGCCTCGCTGGCGTCCACCATGGATTGGTCCATGCAAATATTGCCCACAAAAGGCGCGAAGCGGCCGTTCAGCAGCACGCCGCCCGCGCCGTTTGAGAGCGCGCGGGGCAGGCCGTCGGCATAGCCGATGGTGAGCACGGCCACGCGCATGGCGCGCGGCGCGGCGGCGCTCCCGTAGCCCACGCAGGCCCCGGCCTCCACCTCGCGCACCAGCGCCACGCGCGCGCGTAGCGCCAGCACGGGCGCAAGCGCCGGCGCGCCGGCGCGGCAGCTGCTTTCGTCCACAATGCCGTACAGGGCAAGCCCGGGCCGCGCCCAGGCCGCGCGCAGGCCAGGGTAGTTCAAAATGCCGTAGCTGCACTGTATGTGCGCGGGCGGCGGGGCAATGCCCCGCTTTTTAAGTTCATCCAGCGCGGCGCGGAAGGCCTCCGCCTGCGCCTCGGTGCGCCGCACGGCCTCGGCGGCGGGGCTGTCGCAGCTGCCAAGCTGGGTAAAAATACCCTCCACACACAGGCCCGGCAGGGCGAAGCATTCGGCCAGGCTTTCGGCGTCCTCCCCGGCAAAGCCCAGGCGGTGCATGCCGGTATCCACCTTTAAATGCACGGCCAGCCGAAGGCCCGATTGGGAGAGGCTCAGGGCGTGGCCGTAGTCCACCACGGCCTGGGCCAGGCGATAGCGTTTCAGCAGGCGGCAGTCCTCGGGCGGGGTGTAGCCCAGCACCAGAATATCGCCGCGCAGCCCGCGCTTGCGTAGGGCCATGCCTTCGGCCAGCGTGGCCACGCAGAAGCTGCGCACCCCCAGGCGGTAAAGCTCCTTTGCGATGGGCACGGCCCCCAGGCCGTAGGCGTCGGCTTTCAGCACCGGCATCGGCGCGCAGCCCTCGGGCAAAAGCTTCTTCAGTACCCGCAGGTTGTGCCCCAGGGCGTCAAGGTCTATTTCCGCCCAGGCGCGGGGGCTGGGCGCGGCTTTTCCAAAGCGGCGAGAGAACAGTTCCCAGGCAAAGACCAGCGCCCAGGCCCCGGCGAGGGAAAGCGCGCACACCGCCGCGTAGTGCGCAAGGCTGTTTTGCACCAGCAGGCCCTCCAGCCCCAGCGCGCGCGCGCCGCCCCGCAGCAGCACAATGGCCCCCGGGTGCAAAAGGTACACCAGCATGGCCGCCCGCCGCAGCCTTTTGCTGTTTTTGCCAAGGGAAGCCCCGCGAAACCCGGCCAGAAAAGCCGTGAGGAAGAAGGCGCAGGCCGGCAGGGCGAGGTACATACTGTCGTGCCGGCGCGGGGCGGCGGGCCACAGCAAAAGCCCCTCGGCCAGCAGCAGCGCAAGGCAGAGGGCCAGCCCCAGCCCCGCCCGCCTGCGCGGTATATTTTCATGGCGGCGGGCCGCAAGCCCGGCCAAAAGGAACACGGGCGCGTAGAACAGGCCGTTGCGGGTGTAGCCGGCCGCGGCGAAGATGCCGACGTAAAGGGGCCGCAAAAAGGGCAGGGATTCAGCCAGCCAACTGTAGTTATCGCCCAAAAGGCCCACGACATACAGCCCCGCCGCCACGGCCATGGCGCCCCGCGCGCCCAGGCGGCGCAGCAGCAGCCACGTTACAAAAAGCCCCAAAACGGCCGCCGGAAGGTACCACAGGTGGTACATCGTGCCGTCCACCAGCAGCATTTTTAGCAGCTGCCCCGGCGAGGCGAGCGCCGCGAAATGCCCGGCGTAGAGGTTCACCGGCAGATACAAGAGCACGGCGATGGCATACAGCAGGGCCGCTTTGCCCATGGCGCGGAAAATCGGCCCCGGCGGGGCCAGGCGGTTTTCGGCGCAGGGCGGCAGCAGGAAGAAGCCGCTGGCGGCGAAGAAGAAGGGCACGGCTATGCGGGCCAGCACATGGGTAAAGAAATACTCCGGCGCTTCCCCCAGCGCCAGCAGCGGCCCGGTGTGCACGGCCACCACCAGCAGCGCCGCCACCGGGCGGAAGCGGTCGATGCCGATATAGCTTCGCGGTGCGCTCACAGGCAGCCCTCCCACACCGTGACGATGAAACCGTCCACATTGTTGCCCGAGAGGGTGTAAGGCTCGCCGCTGAGCTCTATTTCCGTTTGCCCCCGCTGTGCCGCCACATAGCCGATGCGAAAGCCCCGGCCATGGGCATCGCAGTGCAGGGGCCGCTGGTGGAAGGGGAAGGCGCGCAGCCACTCGTGGTATTCTTCCAGCACAAGGCCGCGCTCCGCCATCAGCTGAGCGTGGGGCGCGCCAAGGTAGCGGAAGTGCCAGGGCTCGTAGCCAATGCCCGTGACGTGCTCCTTGCCTTTCGGGTAACGCTCCACAAAGCCGTAGCGCGGGGCGGCCTGCGCGAAACGCAGGCAGGCGCCCATTTGGGGGAAGCCGGGCGTCACGATGTCGCTGCTCTCTGCCGCGTGGGCAAGGTCTACGGCCAGGCCCGCCTGATGCTCGCTGCATCCGGGCAGGGCCACATAGGCGGCGGTGTGTTCCGGGCCGTGCTCCCGCAGGGAGTCGTCATATATCTTCTGCTGCTGCGCGCCGCTGCGGTAGCCGCTGATGGGCAGCACGCGCCCGGCGGCCCCGCTGGCCTCAAGTGCCTTTTGCAGCAACAGGGCGGCCTGCCTTTCCAGCAGCACACCGGGGGCCAGTTCGGCCAGGCTGGCTTCTGGCGTGGGCAGGCGCAGGGGCGCGGCGCGGTTCACCAGCATCAGCGCGCCCCGGTAAACATCTTCGCGCTCCAGCGCCAGCATAACGCTTTTTACCCGCCTCATGAGGCCACCGCCGCGTCGATGAGGCTGGTGACAAGCGCCGGGAAGGGCAGCCCCGCGGCCGCCATCATGGCGGGGTAGCGGCTGTGGGCGGTGAAGCCCGGTATGGTGTTCACCTCGTTGAACACCAGCTCGCCGCCTGGCCGCAGGAACATATCCACCCTTGCGAAGCCGCCGCAGCCCAAAAGCCGGTAAATGGCCGTGGCCGTCTCCTTCACGCGGGCGGTGGCCTCGGCGCTTAGGCGGGCCGGCACGTGTATTTTGGCGCTGTGCAGGTTGTATTTTTCCTCAAAGCAAAAGAAGCCTCCGGCCAGTTCTATCTCGTCCGGCTCGCCGGTGAGAAGGGTATCGCCGCCGCCCAGCACGGCGCAGCCCAGCTCACAGCCCTCGATGGCCTCCTCAAGCAGCAGGCGGCCGTCGTAGCGGTAGGCTTCCCGCACGGCCGCTTCCAGTTCCTCCGGCGCGCTTACACGGGAGATGCCGAAGGAGGAACCGGCGTTCACGGGCTTCGCGAACAGCGGGTAGCCCAGCTCTGCCGCTGCCGCTGCAATTTCGGCAAAGGGCGCGCCGGGGCCAAAGCAGCGCGAGCGGGGCACGGCGATGCCGGCGGCTTTCACCAGGCGATGGGCGAGGTCTTTATCCATGCACAAGGCGCCGGCCAGGCTGCCGCAGCCCACCACGGGAATGCCCGCCATCTCCAGCAGGCCCTGCAGCTTGCCGTCCTCCCCGTAGGGGCCGTGCATCACCGGGAAGGCGGCGTCCAGCCGGGTGAGCACCCGCACCCCGCCGCCGTATTCCAGCAGCCCGGCTTCCCCCCGGCAGGGCGGCAGGTAGGCCGGGGTGCAGTAGGCGGCCTCGCGCCAGCTATCATCCAACAGGTGGTCCGGCGCGCCACGGAAGCGGTACCAGCGCCCCTCGCGCGTGATGCCCACCAGCACGGGCACAAAACGCGAAGTGTCCAGATGGGTGATGACGGCGTGCGCCGATTGCAGCGAAACGGAATACTCGGCGGACATGCCGCCGAAAATAATGGCCACGGTTTATCCTGAGCGTCCCGCAAGCGGGCTCGGGTGTTTGCTCCGCAAGCCACCCTCGGCACACTGTGCCCCCGCGAAGGATCTTTCCCTTCGTATTAAACAAAAGCAAACTTTCCGACACAAAGATTCTTCGCTTCGTTCAGAATGACAATGAATCATGGTGGTAAATAGCCAAAGGCCCGCCCCTGCTTTCAGCATAGCAGGGGCGGGCCTTTGGCTTTTTAAGGTTTGCTGGGGGCTTTGTTAAGATTTTCCTAAGCTGGGATTAAGATTTCCCGGAGGGAGAGTGGTATCCGGCTTTGGGGGCAGAAAAACAGTGAAGGCCGTGACGCCCGCCTCGCTGCTGGCGGAAAGCTGCCCGCCGTGCGCGGCCACGATTTCCTGCGCGATGGAAAGCCCCAGCCCGGCCCCGCCGGTGTTCGAGGCGCGGGAGGCGTCGAGGCGGTAGAATTTATCAAAGATGGCGGAGAGCTTTTCCGGCGGGATGGTTGGCCCGGTGTTCTGGAAAATGACACAGACCCAGCCGCCCTCCAAAACCCCGGCGCGTATCCATATCTCGCTGCCGGCGTCGCTGTAGGCGGCGGCGTTCTTTAGCAGGTTGTTGAACACGCGGGCCAGCTCCACAGGGTCGCCGTAAACGCGAAGGCTCTCGGGGGCGTCCAGCCGGGCGCTGTTGCCCCGGGCGCTGAGGATGGGGTAGAATTCCTCCGCGAGCTGGCTCAGCAGGTAGTATAAATCTACGTTCTCCCGCTCCAAGCGGATGTACTGAAGGTTGTAGCGGGTGATGTCGAAGAATTCATCCACCAGCTTTTCAAGGCGCAGGGCCTTGTCCAGCGTGATGCGGGTGTAGCGTTCGCGCTGGGCGCCGGGCATGTTGGGCACTTCGTCCAAAAGACTCAGGTAGCCGATAACCGAGGTGAGCGGGGTGCGAATATCGTGCGCCAGATACATCACGAGGTTATTTTTGCGCTGCTCGGCCAATTGGCTTTCCCGCGTGCGGGCCGCCAGCTCGCGGCGCACGGTGTTCAGTTTGTCCTCCACGGCATCCAGCTCCGGCACCAGGCGAATGTCCCCGCCATCATCCTTCAGCAGGCCGTCGATGCCCCGGTTCACCTCGCCGAAGTAGCGGGTGAAGCGCGAGGAAAAGAACCATAGAAAGGCGATGAAAAGAACAACGCAGGCGCAAAAAAGGATGAGCTCGGCGTTGCCTCGGATGTGATTGTCGTAAAGATTCAGCGCCTCGTCATAGCTCACGCCGAACAAAGTTTGTAGGGTGAGCACCGTAAAGTCGGCCCCGCGCCCGGCCCAAAGCAGGATGTACAGCAGTATCAATACGCCCAGCGCGGCCGCCAGCGCCCCCAGCACCTGTACCATCATCTTCGTTTTCAGCCGGGCGTAACTATCTCGCGTTTTTTTAAGCTTCAATCTTGTAGCCCACCCCCCACACGGTTTTGATGTAGCGCGGGTTTTCGGCGCTGTCGCCCATTTTCTCGCGCAGATGGCGGATGTGTACCGTGATGGTGTTGTTGCCCTTCGTGTAGTATTCTTCCTGCCAAATTTCGTGGAACAGCTCCTCGCCGCTTACCACCCGGCTCTTTTTTTCCAGCAGAATGCGCAAAATGGAAAACTCGGTGGGGGTGAGTGAAAGCGGCCGTTCGTCCAGGAGGCACTCGTGGGTGGTGGCGTTCAGCACCAGGCCCAAATGCTCCAGCACCACGTCCTGCCGTGCGCCGGCGGGGGCGTTGTAGCGTTTGTAGCGCCGCAGCTGGGCCTTCACGCGGGCCACCATTTCCAGCGGGCGGAAGGGCTTGGTGATGTAGTCGTCGGCGCCCAGCGTCAGGCCGGTTATCTTGTCTATTTCGTCGTCCTTGGCGGTGAGCATGATAATGGGCCAGGTGGCGTTCTCGCGAATGCGCTGGCAAAGGGTGAAGCCATCCATTTCAGGCATCATTACGTCCAGTATGGCCAAGTCCAGCGCCTCGCTGCGCGCGCATTCCAGCGCCTCGTTTGCCGAGTAAAACTTGAACACCCGGTAGCCCTCGTTTTCAAGGTAGAGTTCTACGAGGTCGGCTATTTCGCGTTCGTCGTCCACCACCAGTATGCTGCCGTTCATCGGGCCTCCGTTCTGTGCGCCGCCAGGGGGCGGTGGCTGGTATGTCTTAACTTAAGCATACGCCTTTCTTTGCCGAAAGTCTTTAATATTTCATTAAGAATCTGCATAAGGGTTAAACTTGTGTAAAGTACCGGGCTGCAGCCATATGTTTAACCCAAATATTACCTGCGGGCCATGGGGGCTTTACCCCTGTCGGCTATCATAAGAGCGTGAGTAATTGAAGAAATGAAACAAAGCCGCATACAAGCGGCGCAGCCGGTTTTGCCGGAAGGAGGGCTTCATGTTTGCCACCATTACAAAAAAGAGCTTCGCCAACCCGCCCATGAATCTGGTGGGGCCGCAAAACCTGCGCGAGTTGGGCGGCTACCCCAGGCTGCACGGCGGTGCTACAGCTATGGGCCGCCTTTTGCGCAGCGACAGCCTGCAAGACCTTTCCCGCAGCGACAGGCGGCGCCTTTTCAGCTACGGCCTGCGCTGCGTCATCGATTTGCGCAGTGAGGAGGAGGCGCACAAGAGCCCCGACTGCTTTGATGATTATCCCGACGTGCGCTGTTTTCGCAGCCCCATGTTCACCCGCCTGCCTCTTGCAAGCGGCGGCTGGCGCGAGCCGGATAATCTTGCCGAACTGTATGCCGCACTTCTTGAAGGCGCGCAGGACGCCTTCCTCAGCGCGATGCGCGGCATTAGCCGCGCCGGCTATGGCTGTGTGCTGTTCCACTGCGCCGGCGGGAAAGACCGCACGGGCCTTGTGGCCATGCTGCTATTGATGCTGGCCGGCGTGCCGGAGGAAATTATCATCGAGGACTATTGCACAAGCTGCGACAATATGGCCGTGTCCTTCGCTCGGCAAAAGCTGCGAATGCACGCCGCAGGCCTCTCGGTGAACGAGGCCTTGTTCCGCTCTTCTCCGGCGGACATCGAGGCCGCCATGGAGCACCTATATACGCGCTGGGGCGGCGCTGAGGGCTATCTGTACGCCATTGGCTGCGATGACCGGGAAGTAGAGGCCCTGCGACAAATACTGCGGAACCCTGAGTTGCAATATTAAAATTAACTATGTTTTTACAGAGACTTTAGGGTAAAGCATTCATTTACCCAAATTTAACATTAGCCCGCATTCAGATTTTACTTTGGCCCTGTATAATGGGCACAGCCCAAATGAAAGCAAAGCGAAAAATCACATTGGAATGTGAACAAAGGAAGGAAAATTATGAAAAAAACACTTGCCGTACTGCTTAGCGCCCTGCTGTGCCTGGGCCTTTTGGCCGCCTGTGGCGAGGCCGCCGCCGCCCAGCCCGCCGCCGACCCCGCCGGTTTCGACGCCGCCGGCGCCATCACCGTGGTTTCCCGCGAGGACGGCAGCGGCACGCGCGGCGCCTTTGTTGAGCTGGCGGGCGTGCTGGACGAGAACAAAGAAGACCTCACTACCCTCGACGCCGTTACCGTGAACAGCACCTCTGTGGTGATGACCACCGTGGCCGGCGACCCCTTCGGCATTGGCTACATCTCGCTCGGCTCGCTGAACGACACCGTCAAGGCCCTCAGCATCGACGGCGTGGCCCCCTCGGTGGAAACCGTGAAGGACGGCAGCTACAAGATTTCCCGTCCCTTCAACCTGGCCGTGAACGGCGCGCCCAACGAGGTGACGCAGGATTTCCTTGATTATATCCTCTCCGCCGAGGGCCAGGCCGTGGTGGTGGACAACGGCTACATCAGCGTGGACGATGCCGCCCCCGCCTACGCGGGCGCCAAGCCCTCGGGCAAGGTGGTGGTGGCCGGTTCCTCCTCCGTCACCCCGGTGATGGAGAAGCTGAAAGAAGCCTACGCCGTCATCAACCCGAACGCCGAAATCGAAATCCAGATGAACGACTCTTCCACCGGCATGACCTTCGCCATCGACGGCGTCTGCGACATTGGCATGGCCAGCCGCGAACTGAAGGACAGCGAACTTGAAACCCTTACCCCCATCGTGATGGCCATGGACGGAATCGCCGTTATCGTGAACAACGAAAACCCCGCCGCAAACCTCACGATGGACCAGCTCAAGGCCATCTACCTGGGCGAGGCCCTCACCTGGGATGCAATTTAAAAGCATCAGCGCATCAATACAAGCGGAGCCGCAGAAAGCCTGCGGCCCCGCTTTGTGTGAAACATCGTGCGGAAAATCCAAAATACGTTGGGAGGGAACACAAATGCGGCGCATGCGGGAAAGCGTGATGAAGGGGGTATTCTTCGCCTGCGCGCTGGCCTCGGTGCTGGCCATCGCCCTGATATGCCTGTTCCTCTTTGTGAACGGCGTGCCTGCCATAGCGGAAATTGGCCCATTTAACTTTTTGCTGGGGCAAAGCTGGAAGCCCTCCAGCGGCGCCTACGGCATTCTCCCCATGATATTAGGCAGCATCTACGTCACGGCCGGGGCGCTTGTCATCGGCGTGCCCATCGGCATTTTGTGCGCGGTGTACCTGGCCTGCTTCTGCCCAAAGCGCATCTACCGCTTTTTACGGCCCATGGTGGAGCTTTTGGCCGGCATCCCATCGGTTATTTACGGCTTCTTCGGGCTGGTGGTGATGGCGCCGCTGGTGCGAGACATCTTCAAGGCGTTCAAGGTGCAGGGCATGAATATGCTCACGGCCTCGGTGCTCCTGGGCATCATGATACTGCCCACCATCATCACGGTGGGGGAGAGTGCCCTGCGCGCCGCGCCCCAGCCCTATTTTGAGGGCGCGCTGGCCCTGGGTGCCTCGCGCGAGCGCAGCGTGTTTTTTGTTACGATACCCGCCGCCAAAAGCGGCATCATGGCCGGGGTGGTGCTGGGCATCGGCCGGGCCATTGGCGAAACCATGGCCGTTGTGATGGTGGCGGGCAACCAGCCCCGTATGCCCGCGGGGCTTTTGAAGGGCCTGCGCACCATGACGGCCAACATCGTTATGGAGATGGGCTACGCCGCTGAACTGCACCGCGAGGCCCTCATTGCCACCGGCGTGGTGCTGTTCGTCTTCATTCTGCTCATCAATCTTCTCGTATCTCTGCTGCGCAAGAAGGAGAAGGCATGAAAAACATACCAAAGAAAAGCCGCCGCGTCCCCTTTCGGCAGGCATTGAGGCAATACCGGCGCAGCCCGCTTTCGCTGGCGCTGTTTTTGCTGGTGCGGCTGGCGGCCGTGCTCACCGCCGGGGTCTTCGTCGCCATTGTGGGCTACATTCTGGTTAAAGGCATCCCCTTTCTCTCGCTTGATATGTTCACCCCCAGCTACAACACCACGAACCTCTCGCTGTTCCCGGCGATGGTGAACACGCTGGTTATGGCGCTGCTGGCCCTGCTTATCGCGGCGCCGCTGGGCATCTTCGCCGCCATTTATCTGGTGGAGTATGCCGGGGCATCCCGCGCGGGGCCGGCCAAGGGCGGCAAGCGCCGCCCCCTGCGGCCCTCGAAGGGCGCCCGCGTTGTTGTGGGCCTTATTAGGGCCGCGGCCGAAACACTGGCGGGCGTGCCCAGCATTGTGTACGGTTTGTTCGGTATGCTGCTCTTCGTGGTCACGCTGGGCTGGGGCCTGTCCATTCTGGCCGGGGCCTTCACGCTGGCCATCATGATTCTGCCGCTGATTCTGCGCACCACCGAGGAGGCGCTGAAGGCCGTGCCAGATCTGTACCGCGAGGGAAGCTTTGGGCTGGGGGCCGGCAAGCTGCGCACCATTTTCCGCATTGTGCTGCCGGCGGCGGTGCCAGGCATTTTGGCCGGCGTCATTTTAGCCGTGGGCCGGGTGGTGAGCGAAACCGCCGCGCTTATCTACACCGCCGGAAATGTGGCGCAAATACCCCAAACCCCCATGGGCAGCGGGCGCACCCTGGCGCTGCATATGTACGCCCTCTCAAACGAGGGCCTGTATATCGACAAAGCCTATGCCACGGCGGTGGTGCTGCTGGGGATGGTGCTGCTTATTAACACTTTCTCCGGCTTTGTGGCGAAGAAAATCTCCAAAGGGACGGTGCCAGCGGATGGTTAAGATAAAGGTAAGTGACCTCGATTTGCATTACGGCGATTTCCAGGCGCTGAAGCAGATAAACATGGACATGGACGAACGGAAAATAACCGCCCTCATCGGCCCCTCCGGCTGCGGGAAATCCACGCTGATAAAGACGCTGAACCGTATGAACGATTTGGTGGAGGCTTGCCGTATAGACGGCAGTATTCTCTTGGATGGGGAAGACATCTATGGTACTATGGATGTGAACCTGCTGCGCAAGCGGGTGGGCATGGTATTCCAAAAGCCAAACCCCTTCCCCATGAGCATCTACGACAACGTGGCCTTCGGCCCGCGCACTCACGGCGTGAAAAGCCGCGCCCTGCTGGACGAGGTGGTGGAAAAATCCCTGCGGGACGCCGCCATTTGGCAGGAAACGAAGGACAGGCTGAAAAAAAGCGCCCTCGGCCTTTCGGGCGGGCAGCAGCAGCGTCTGTGCATTGCCCGGGCGCTGGCCGTGCAGCCCGAGGTGCTGCTGATGGACGAGCCCACCAGCGCGCTGGACCCCATCTCTACCATGAAAATAGAGGATTTGGCGACCGAACTGAAAAAGGAATACACCATCGTCATCGTCACCCACAACATGCAGCAGGCGGCCCGAATATCAGACAGCACGGCTTTCTTTCTGCTGGGCGAGATGGTGGAGTTCGGCGATACCGAAAGCATCTTCTCGGTGCCGAAGGACAAGCGAACCGAAGACTACATCACCGGGAGGTTTGGCTGATGAGGAATCAATTTGACGTTGCGATGGCGCGGCTGCATACGCTGATGGTGGAGACCGGCGCGCTGTGCGAAAGCGGCATTGCCAACGCCGTGAAGGCCCTGATGGAGCAAAACACCGCAAACGCCCGCCGGGCCATTGAACTGGAAGAAACCGTGAACCAGCGGGAGCGGGAAATAGAGCAGCTGTGCTACTCCCTGCTGCTGCGCCAGCAGCCCGTGGCGAAGGATTTGCGCATGGTGTCCGCCTCGCTGAAAATGATAACCGACCTTGAGCGCATTTCCGACCAAGCGGCGGATATTGCCGAAATAGCCCTTTTAGGCAAGCTGCGAGACAGCGCCTGCCTCGGCATCATCCGCAAAATGTCCATCGCCTGCATCGGCATGGTGACAGACTGCGTAGACGCCTATGTGAACCAGGACGCGGAGCTGGCCCGCAAGCTGATTGGCGACGACGATTTTGTGGACGGCTGCTTCGACGAAGCCCGGCGCGAGCTGTGCGAGGGCATTGCCCAAAACCCGGAGATGACCGAGGGCTTCATCGACCTTTTGATGGCGGCCAAATACCTCGAGCGCATCGCGGACCACGCGGTGAATATAGGCGAATGGGTTATTTTCATCGAAACCAGCCAGTTGCCTCCCACCGATGAAAAGTAGAATGCCGGAAAGGAGAAGGCCGTGATAATTTATCTGGTTGAGGACGACGGCAACATCAGGAACCTGGTGCTGTACACCCTCGGCGCCAGCGGCTTTGAAGCCGAGGCCTTTGAGGAGGCCGCGCCCTTTTACGCCGCCGTGAAGCGCCGCCCGCCGGATTTGGTGCTGCTGGACATCATGCTGCCGGGGGAGGACGGCCTTTCCATTTTGCGCCGCCTGCGCGCCGATAAAGAAACGCGCGCTTTGCCGGTGATGATGCTGACCGCCAGAGACAGCGAGTACGACAAGGTGCTGGGGCTGGACGGCGGCGCCGACGACTATGTGGCAAAGCCCTTCGGCATGATGGAGCTGGTGTCACGCATCAGGGCGCTATTGCGGCGCAGCGCGCCGGAACAGCAGCCCGCGGAGCTTCGGCTGGGCGAGGTGCGCATTTTGCCCAAAAAGCGGGAGGTGTGGGTGAAGGATGAGCTCGTCGCGCTCACGCTGAAAGAGTTTGACCTGCTGAGGTTTTTGGCGGAGGCGCCGGGCATTGTGTACAGCCGAGACACCCTGATGGAAAAAATATGGGGCTACGACTACGAGGGCGAAAGCCGGACGGTGGACGTACATGTGCGCTCGCTTCGGCAAAAGCTGGGCGAGGCCGCCGGCGTGGTGCAAACTGTGCGCGGCGTGGGCTACAAGGCGGTGAGCATGCCATGAGGACACGTATATTCTGGAGCATCAGCCTGGCGGTGCTGGTGAGCATATTGATACTGGGCGGCTGCGTGGTGGCCCTTGAATACCAGGACACCAGCCGCGACGTGTGGACGGCCCTTTCGGCCAAGGCATACTATTTGGCCAAGGCCATGGAGGACGGCGGCGCGGCCTACCTTGAAAAGGTGCGCGGCTACTCGGGCCGCGTCACCCTGGTGGACACGGACGGCACGGTTCTCTTCGACGACCGCGAGCTTGCCTCCAACATGGAAAACCACGCCTCGCGCCCCGAAATCATCGGCGCCATGGAGAACGGCGCCGGCCGGGACGAGCGCGTTTCCGGCACCATGCACGAGCGCAGCCTTTACTACGCGCTGCGCCTGCCGGACGGCAAGGTGCTGCGAGTGTCGGACACGGCGGCCAGCGTGGTGGGCGAAACCTTGCGCTTCCTCCCTTGGATGCTGGTGGTGATGGCCCTGCTGGCCGCCGCCGCCGGGGCCATTGCCACCCGGCAAACCCGTTCCATCGTGGCGCCCATCAACACCATCGATTTGGATAGGCCGCTTGAAACCGAAGCCTACGGCGAGCTTTCGCCCCTTTTGCGGCGCATTGCCGCGCTGAAAGGCGAACTGAGCCGCCAGGTGGAGGAACTGCGCCAAAAGCAGGACGAGTTCGACACCATCACCCGCAATATGGAAGAGGGCCTTTTGCTTCTCAGCCGCGAGGGCATCGTGATTTCGCTGAACCAAAGCGCACGCGAGATATTGCATGTGCAGGAGGCCGACCCGGCGGGCCGGCATATCCTGATGCTGAGCCGGAACGTGGCGCTGGAAGAGGCCGTGCGCAGCGCCGTGGAGGGCAGGCGGGCCGAGGAAATCATCGAGCTTGGGCAGAAGAAATATCAGATCACCGCCAGCCCTTCCACCTCCGGCGGCGAGGTGCAGGGCGTGGTGCTGCTGTTTTTGGACGAGACTGATAAAATGCTGGCGGAGGAAAAGCGGCGGGAATTTTCGGCCAATGTTTCCCACGAACTGAAAACGCCGCTCACGGCCATTTACGGCTATGCCGAACTGATACACAACGGCATGGCGCAGCCAAAGGACGTGCCCGGCTTTGCCGGCTGCATTTGCGATGAAGCCAACCGCCTGCTCAACCTCGTGGAGGACATCATCAAGCTTTCCCGCCTGGACGAAAGAGGCGGAAGCCTTGAAAAGCTTCCGGTGGATTTGCACGCGCTGGCACTGGACACGGCGGCCAGCCTCAACACGCGCGCGCGGGAGAAGGGCATCGGGCTGCTGGTGGAGGGCGAGGCGGCCACGGTGAGCGGCGTGCCCTCCATTTTGGGCGAGGTGCTGTATAATCTTGTGGACAACGCCATCCGCTACAGCGAAAAGGGCCTAGTCACCATCCGCACCGCCGCCCAGGGCGAGGCCGCAGTGCTCACGGTGGCGGACGAGGGCATCGGTATCCCGCCCGAGCATCAGGATCGCATTTTTGAGCGATTCTACCGGGTGGACAAAAGCCACTCGCGTTCGGGCGGCGGCACCGGCCTGGGGCTTGCCATCGTCAAGCGGGGCGTGCTTTTCCACGGCGGCAGCCTGGGGCTGGAAAGCAGCCCCGGCAAGGGCAGCGTTTTTCGCATCAGCATTCCGACCATATAGCATGTTGCAGGGCGGGGAGAGGAGCGGTATAATGATTGCACAGAGGGAATACTATGAAAAAATCGATATCATGTATACTTGCTATTGTTTTGGCGGTAATGCTGATTACCGCTTGTGCGCAGGCAGAGCAGAGTTCCTCTAATATGGCCGAAAGTAAACCGGTTGCTTCAAGCGAAACAAAAGGTAGCGGTGCAATTGCGTCATCGGATGTTTTAAATAGTAGAAGCACCGGTATAACCAGCGCATCCGTTGAAGAAGTGATTGCTTCCATCTCATCAGAACATGAGGGGCTTGCCAGTATTGATGTTGTGCGAGATGATGACAATTACGGCATAATAAGAATGTATTTCGAGCCGATGGATTGGGACGCTTTGGATAATGAAACACGCGCGGAAATGGTAGAAAAGGCAATTCGGTATGCTTACAAAGAAGCCGTTGTTTATGGCGATGCCGTTTCTGCGGATTTTGAGGGTTATACAAGTAATGGAAAGCTGATTTTTACCAATTTACCATCAGGATATGTTGTGATTACCGATACAGATGGGAGCAACCCACATACCAGCGATAGCAATATATATTTCGAAGTGCTTGTGTCTCTTCCATCAGAACATGAGGGTCTTTCCCACGTAGATATTATTGTTAGTGATGTTGGTTATGATATACAGTTGCATTTCGAGCCTGTAGATTGGGATGATTTAGACAACAACACTCGTGTTGCTATTGCCCAAGAAGCTCTTTCGTATGCGTTTGATGTGGCAAAAGATTATGATTATTCCACTTCAGGCTTTAGTGGATATACAAGTGATGGGGATGTGATTATTTTTAATGATGCTGCTGGCCATATTGTAGTTATGAATACAGATGGAAGCAATATTTATGGAACGGATATTTGGCCCTAATAATAATCACGACTACTTACCAACCGTTAAACAAAACCCGGTTCTCAAACATGTTGAGTACCGGGTTTTGTATGGTAATAGTCTATGTTATGGCATATACCATGAACCCACTATCCCACCAATATTCGGTGTATTGGGGTCATTGGGAAGGCCTAACCATGGGGTTGGGTCGGTAGTTGTGTACGGATACCAATTCCTCTCTCGCACTTCATAATGTACGTGAGCACCTTGGCCCGTACTATAAAGGTCGGTATTGGCATTTCCTGTCATTCCCATCTGAGCAATTGGCTGCCCCGCCACAACTTTATCGTCTTTTTGCAGCCCATAAAAGCTATTTTCTTGACAATGAGCAAATATATGAAAATTTCCGTAATCGTCCTCAATAACGATGTATGCACCATAGGACCAATCATTTGAAGAATATGGTGCAGGATCGCCTTTAACAACTCTAAAGACTCTTCCGGTAACAGTGCTGTGAACAGTCGGATCTCCCTGCGTACTAACATCTACTCCATCATGTCGTTTTGTATACTGTTGAAGAGCTTCACTCCAACTCCTTGTCAATCCATAGCGGCCATGAGGAACCTCAATCGTATTATCTTCAGCAAACATCATATTACTAAAAACAGGCGCGGCAATTGCCTCCGGCGGAACTGGCACAGCGCCGTTAGCTTGAGCGGCAGCTATTGCAGCCGCCTGTGCCGCCGCTTGCATCGCTGCCGCAACAGCAGCCGCCGCCCGTGCAACAGCCTCCGCCCGCGCTCTCGCAGCCGCCTCCGCCTCTTTCTGCTTCTTTTGCCTCCACGCATCGCCCGGCTTGCCTTCATCGTAGCGCAACCCACTCGGGTCACTCCGAGTCACCGGGTTCCCGCCACAGTACGCATACCAGTTCGCGCCGTCCCTCGCGCCGTCCTCCGCGCTAAACCTGCCATCGCGGGGGTTGTAGGTTCTGGCCCGCAGATAAATCTCCCCAAGGTCTTCGTCCCAATACTCGCCACAATAGCGGAAGGGGTTTGGGTCATTGGGCTTTGGCTTGCGCTCGCCCCCAAAGGCATCGTACTCGTACTTCGGCGCGGCGGCGTCTGCGCCCACGCGCTGCACCACATCGCCGTGGGCATTGAACAGATAAAAGAACACGGAGAGGTCTATCACCTGGCAAATCAGGTTTGCGCCGCGCAGGTAGCGGCCCTTTATCTTGTGCCCCTCGGTTTCAAGCACCATGTTCTGCCCGTCCCAGTGATGCACGGTGACGGCGGTCTGGCCCTTCTGCCTCACCGTTTTGCTGTGGCGCAGCCTGTCCGGGCGGTAACGGTATCGCGTTTCCGCGCCGTCGCGGGTGGCGCGCGTCAGGCGGCCAAAGCCGTCGTATTCGCGCAGGTCCAGCACCACAAAACCCTCGGCCGTGTCGGGCGTCACAAAACCAATTTTGCCGGGGCGCATGGGGCGCGCCTCAATGCGCTCGGCCTCGCGGTATACCTGGCTTCCGTTCGCGTCGTAGCGGTAGCGGAGGGTCTCGGTCAGCTTCTTGCCCACCTTCTTTTCTTCCAGCAAACGGTTGCTCGCGTCGTAAGTATAGGTGGTGGTATAGCTCTCGTCCATGCTGAAAGGCGGGGTGTCCACCACCATGCGGCTGCGGTTCGAAAAGCGGTCGTACTCGTAGCGGATGGCGTGCCAGCCGGGCTGAGCCTCCGCCACCAGGCGGCCAAGGCGGTCGTATTCGTAGCTGACGGGGCCGTCTCCGCCGGTTTTGCTCACCTGATTGTCGTCCGGCGAGTAGGTGTAGCCGAAGGTCGACATCACGCGCGCGCCCACGCGGTTTTCAAGGCGGGTGACAAGGTTCGCACCGTTGTAGTCATACACGGTTTCCACGCCGCTTTCCGGGCAGTACAGGCGGCTGCGGTTGCCATTTGCGTCATACTCGTAGGCCGCCAGCACCTCGCCGTCCCGGCCGCCCCGGCGCACCTCGCTCAGGCGTTCAAGTTCATCGTAAGTATACCACAATTCCACCTGCGGTGCAGCATCTTTAAACATTTGGAACAGCACGCGGTTGCCCGCGGCGTCGTAGCCGAAGGCCTTGATGATGCCGCCGGGGTCTTTCTGGCCTGTAAGGCGTCCGGCCTCGTCGTAGAAATACTCGATGGCCAGCGCCTCGGCCTCGGCGCCGCCGCGGCTTTCGTATGTGGTTTCAGCGGCTTTTTGCCCGTTGCGGGCGTAGGCGCAGGTTCTGCGGCTTGTCATGCTTTCGCCGTGGGCTGTGACGCTTACGCTTTCCTCCACCAGGCGCTTCATCGCGTCGTGCCGGTAAGTGGTCACCGTGCCGTTCCGGTCGGTTTTCCGCACCAAAAGCCCGGTTTTGTCGTAGGCGCAGCTCTCGGTGCGGCCCATCGCGTCGCTAACGCGCAGCACGTTGCCGAAGCGGTCGTGCTCGTAGCGCACGGTGGCGTAAGCCGGTTCGCTCTCGGTGATGCCGGTGCGCATTTCGGTTTTGTTGCCCGCGTCGTCGTACAGGTATTGGCTGCGGCTGTAGCGGGCGTGGCCGTCTCCGGTGTACAGATACACGTCGGTCTGGCGGCCTCGCGCGTCGTAGCGGTATTCGGTTTCGCGCCAGTAATCGCCCTGAAACAGCTTCTGCATTACCATGTTCCCGGCGGGGTCGTAGCTGTATTTTGTAACGGCGCTGCGCTCGTCGAAGGGGGACTGTTGCCAAAGCAGGCGGCCTGCGGCGTCGTAGTGGTATTCGGTCTTGTTGCCCGCCCAGTCCCATCCGGCGGTTTTGTTGCCCAGCGCGTCGTATTCGCTGCGGCTGGTTTGGCTTTGGCCGCCCACCGTGTGGGTGGTGCTCAGGCTGCGGCCCGCCCAGTCGCACACGAAAGTGGTGACGGCCCCGCGCGCGCCGGTTTGGGCCAGTTTGTTGCCCAACTTGTCGTATTCGCAGGCCATCACCCGCCGCCCCGCTAGGGTTTCAAGCACGGTGCGTCCCGCTTGGTCGGTGTAGGTGGCGCTGCTCACGTCCGGCGCGGAGGCGTCACCCCTCACTATCTTTTCGTGCATGGCGCACACCTGGTATGGGTTTGCCGGGTTGTACATTGCGTCGATATAGCTGTGCGTTTCCTCGTAGCCGATTTCGGCCACGGTCTTGCTCAGCACGCGGCCAAAGCCGTCGTAGGTATAGGCCGTGGCGTTTCGCACATTCTGCGGCGCCTCGCCCTCGCCGTTGTAGGTTTTTTCGCAGGCCACGCGCTCCATCAGGTCGTATTCATAGCTGGTGAGCAATACGTCCGTTTCGCCCTGCCTGGCCGCCACAAGGTATGCCCGCTCTATTTGCCCCAGCGCGGTGTAGTGGTAGCGGGTCTTGTAGCCGCGCTCGTCCGTTGTGGTGATGCGGTTCAGTGCGTCGTCGTATTGGCTGCGCTTGCACGCGCGCACCCCGCCAATGGTCGGGTATTCTTCCTTCACCACGCGGCCCAGGTGATCGTAGTGGGTGAGGCTCTCGCCGCCGTTTGCGTCGGTGGCGGATATCCGCCGCCCTAGCGCGTCGTAATCAAAGCGTTGTACCGCGTCTTCCAGTGCCTGGCCCTCGGCGTCCACCAGGCCCTTTACGGTGCTGCGCACCGGCGCGTGGGTGAACTTGCCCGCATCGTAGGCGTATTCCACCGCGTGGTACTGCTGCGAGGCCGCCAGTGTTTCGCCCGGCGGCGCATAGTAGCGGCGTTCGCGGGTTATGCAGTATGCGGCGCCGCCGCCCGGCGCGCCGTAGTCGTACTCGGTGCGCTGGCGCAGGGTGGTGTTTTCATAAACGCGCTTCGCCTTCACCACCCTTTCGCCCAGGTTCTCATCCAGCTCATACCGCTCGGCAATGGTGGTATCGGCGTCCTTTTTCACCTTCTTCTCGGTGAGGGTGCTGAACGCGCCATACCACATCTCGGTAAGCTGGTCAAGTTCGGAGTGGCCGGGATATTCCTCCGCAAGGCTTTGTACGTCGGCCTTTTTGTCTGTGGTGTAGCTCCAGCGCGTTATTTTATGCCCGTTTCTTCCTTCGTTGCCGTGGGTGATGGCTTCTTCCTTGAGGATGAGTTTGTAGTTTTCCTCTTGGGCCTTGTCATCGCCATATTCATAGTTGCTGCTTTGCACCAGCCTGCCCGCATGCGTCACCTGCTTTTGCACAAGCTGGTTTTCCTTGTTAAAGATATGCTTTTCGGCCACGCCGTACAGCAGTTGCACGTCGGCGTGCTCGATGAATTTTTTGTTTTCCGACAGCGTGAAGGCGTATTCACCCAGGTTGTAGCTTGTGCCGCCCACCGTGTCTCGCCGGGTGCGAATGGGGAAATACTGGGTGTAGCCGCCCTCGCTCTTGGCCGTCACCTTCAGCGGCTTTACGGCGTCGTCCTCCAAAAGGCCGTATTCGTAGCCGGTGACGCCGCCGGTGGGGTGGGACATTTGCGCCAGCAGCATATACTTGACGATAACGGTGTTGCCCGCGTTGGAGGACATCATGCAGGCGGCCTTGTAGGTTTCGGGGTCGTGGTAGGTGAAGGAGGTTGTGCGGCCCTCCTGGTCTTGCACGCTTGCCAGCTTGAGGGTTTGCGCGTCCGCCGAGCCCTGCGTGGTATACACGATGCGGTTAGGCCGGCCGTCGGCGCCCTGCGGCAGCGTCCAGGTGAGGGTGTTGCCGCTTTTGGCGAGGACGACGTCCCGCCCCCAGGAATCTACGATGATCATCCCGCCGCCGCTTTCAAGGCTGAAAAAGATGGCGTTACCGAAGCGGTCTTGCCGGGCGACGAGGGAATAGGTGTAGTCGCTGCTGTTATAGGCAAAATAGTCTTTGCCGCCGGTTTTGTAGCTCACCGTGTATTTGTACTCGCAGCTAAGGCCCGCGCGCTGTGGGTGGGTGAGGCTTCCCGCAGTGTTCGAGAGCGTCACGTCCTCCTGCAGGTGGTCTTTCAGGCTGGCGCCGCTGATGGTGAAGCTGCGCCCGTCCTCCAAATGAAGGAAGGGAGAGTAGGTAACATACGTGTTTCGCTGGCTTTTGGGGATGGATTCTACCGATGGAAGAACAAAGCTCCAGCCATAGCCGAGGCCGTATGTGTTCACCTCGTGCAAATTGCGACGGCCGGAGGTGATGAACTTGGTCGCCGTCTCGTCGTATTTCGGGCTGATTTCGGTCAGGTTGGCATTGTCTGCGCTGTATTTGCGAGCGATGGCCAAATCAAAGCCGTTGCGCCCCGGCAGCATAAAGTCTGTCACGGTGCAGCGCAGGGCGCCGTTGTTCAGCGCCACCGTTTCGTTTTTCTCCATGCTGTAGGAATAGGGCGCTTGCAAATACTCCTTCGTGTCCTCGGTTTCCTCGGGGGCTACGGCAGACAGTGCCATGGCTTGTACGCTGCCTTCGCTGTGGGGCTCAATACCTGCTAAACCCTCCAGGCCCTCCGGTATAGTCCCTTCATTCCCCCGGTTCGTTTTTTCATCTTGCATTCCCATAAACCGCCTTCCCTTTCATTTGTATTGTGTGTTCCAAAAATCGAATGATTCCTGCAAATGAAGCATAACAAAGCAGCTGTCCAGATAACCGGACAACTGCTTTGTTATGCTGTCATCGAAGGGAGGGTGAGCCCGATGGCTTAGAATATGGTCTCAAAAATGCCCGCAAAAAGAGGGAAAGGAGGTATAAGCATAAAAATGCTAATTGATGCACCGAATGCTATTTTCATCCCGCCGCTTCGCGCGGGACGCGCGGCGGTGGTGGCTTGGCCCGAAGCAGAGGGCGCGGCCGGATACCAACTGGAATGCAGTTTTGACGAAAGTTTTGACTCTGCGTTGAGAAGTATGACATGGCAGCAATTGGACGCACAGGGGTGGGCTTTTGGGCAAGTGGATGATTCGCCGCTGTGGGAAAGCTGGAACGGATTTGAGCGCATACCGCCGCGGGGGCTTGACTGGCGACAGGCGGAAAGGCGGGGCTTAACCTGGGAGACGTTCGGCGACAAAAATCTGGAATGGCAGGATGTTGAAGCTCTGCCCTTCGATTTCACTGTCTACAAGGGGCCGGGCCAAGACGTGAGCGCGCCCGGCCAGGCCCAAGCCTGGCAGGCGCTGGACGGCCTTAACCACACTTGGAATGAATGGGCGGCGGAAGTTAGCTCGTGGGCCGGGTTCGGGCAGCGGCCCGCGTATGCGCAGGGGCTGTGCTGGTACGGCCTTGAATCGCGGTTCCTCAGTTGGGCCAAGCTGGAAGAGCCTCAATACAGCTGGGCCGCTTTTGAAAGCCTTCCGGCGGACAACCAGGCGCTCAAGGGCTGCGAAGTGGCGATGCCCGAGGGCTGTGCACGCGCGTTTTTCCGCCTGCGCGCCTACGATGCACAGGGGCGCTGCTCCGAGTATTATAGTGCGGACGGGCGCGGCGTGGCAAGCATTGAAACACTGGAAGCCAAGCTTGCCGGGGGCGGCCGCCTGACGGCCCCCATTGCCGGAGCGCAAGTGGCGAATTTTGCCGGAAGCGTCTTTATGCTGCGATATGACGAAGCCCGGCTGCGGCTTAAGGACACCATGTTTGAGGCCGGCGGCGAGACGTGCAGGCCGGCGGCCAAGCCCCGGGTGCTGCGCTGTGCCGGCGGGGAACTGCGCTTTGAATGCGAACGCGACAACGCCGGGGCGCGCTGGAGCGGGCTGGTTCTTCTGCCCGACTTTGCGGCAGTGCAGGGCGGAAAGGCACAAATCACGCTGGAACGGGTGCGGCAGGGGATGTAAACCCGACGTGACGACATGAACACACAAAACAACAGGAGGTAAAAAATGGGAAGCACGTACAAGTTTGAAAGTGGGCTGAACAATTGGGTGGATTCCGACAAGCCCGTTCGGCAGGACTTTGTGAACGACAACGAGATTTTGACTGACAATGCCATGTGGATGGAACACTACGATTCCGCCGGCGACCCGGCGAATCCCACGCATCCGGTGCGGGAGGCCGGGGGAATCCCGGCTTACGCGATGGCGAAGGCGAATTATGACGCATCGGGCGCGGTGGCCGCGGCCGGCGGCATTATGCCGGTGGTGAATAACGCCATTGCGTCTAAGGACGGTTTTACCACTTACACGCACAGCAAGACGGGCAGCGTGCACAGCCTTAGCAGCACGGCGTCCGGCAAAAACATCAAGTTCAAGGTGGCCACGGGCGGCGGCTTTGTGGAGGGCGACACCTTCAAAGTGAACGGCACGGCCCGCACCGCCAAGCTGGAAAATGGCGAGCCCCTGCCGGACGCGGCCTTTGCCGCGGGCGCAACCGTAAGCTGCATTTTGGGGGATGATAACGTCCTAAATTTTAAGTCGGGCGGCGGGTTAACTATCAAAGTTATCTCCGTCGCCAGCGAAGCGGACTTGCCTGTCACTGCGAAAGATGGCACGGTGGCATTGGTGGCCCCAAGCGTCGCAATGGTCGGTAAACCCTATTATGGCACGGAAGCACCAGCCGACACATGGGTGGGACGCGTATGGCTACCCCTGACGGATGGTATGCCTTACTGCCTTATATCCACTACAGATATATATATAACGGCTAAAGCTCCAAGGATATATGCAGAATCCGAGTGGATAACTCCGACATCACAAATACGGCAAAACGGTGCGTGGGTGAGTTTTGAAAACTGGATGTGGGTGTACAAAAACGGCACGTTGGTGATGACGCTTGAGGTAAGCAAACAGTCAAACGCTGTGGTGACATATGAGGCGACCCGCATAGCCAAAACGGTCAACTCGACAACAAACCGCGGGTGCGCAATCTATACAAGGGACGCCATAGACATTGCACCGCAAAAAAGGCTGATGGTCGATGCGAAAATCGACGATTTGCAGAGCAGCGTCCCACGAATCGGGATTGCAAAAAACAAATCCGGGGGTGTATCGCCGAACTACCAAAAGTCCCGCGTGATGGCCAGCGCCGCTGCGCCCCGGCAAGTGTACACCCTAGAGTTGGACGATGTTGCGATTAGCGGGTACGTCTGCGTGGATGGTTCTTGGGAAGGGCATATATACCGCATGTGGTTAGAATAACATAGGAGAGATTATTATTCGCAAACATCGGGTATGCCAACAGTGCAACCCGCCCGCCAAAACCAGAAAACATGAAAGCATCCAGTATGCTATTCAATCTTGACCACCGCATAAAAGCCCCTTACGGCGTCTTCGGCTGCAGCCGTTCCGGCGGCCCCGTCCACCGAGGCCGGAACACCGGCGCCACCTTGGACACCTCCTCGGCAGATTGAACCAATTGGAGTGAGAAATAGGGCTGTGTCCTTTGGGGCGGCGGCTGACTGCGATGAAAAAAAGGGCTGTTGCAGCCGGTGTAAAACCCGGCGGCAACAGCCCTTTTCTCTATATAAGGCTAACTTGCCTCGCCGCTTTTGAATTTCAGCCAGCGGGGCAATGCGGGCTTTATGCCGCCCTTGCCGCGGCGCGCCAGCACCACGCTTTGCAGCAGGATGAAGAAGCAGAGCATCGCGCCGGTGGTGATGCTTTGCCACCAGGGCTCCTTCAGGCCGGAGGTGACGACGATGGAGGTGATGAGCTTCAGCGTAAGCACGCCGAACAGCGTGCCAACGGCGTTGCCCACGCCGCCGGTGAGCAGCGTGCCGCCGATGATGGACGAGGCGATGGCCTCCATCTCGAAGCCCCCGGCGTTGGCGGCGTTGCCCGCCCCGGTGTGCGTGAGGTAGACAAAGCCGGCAATACCCGCCAAAAGGCCGCTGAGCAGGTAGGAGAAAAAGCGCGTGCGTTTCACGTTGATGCCCAGCATCAGCGCGCTTTGGCCGTTGCCACCCACGGCGTACAGGCTGCGCCCAAAGCGAGACCATATCAGCATGACGAAAATTACAAGTACCACGGCCAGCGCAATGAAAAAGCCCACTTCCAGCTTGGCGGGGATGAAATTGCCCTGCTTGCCGTAGGAACCAAGCCACTCAAAGGGGAGTTGGAAGCGCCAATTTTTAAGCGCCACAAAACCCGCTTCCTCGGCCGTGACGGAGTTTGAACTGACGATGGTCGTCATGCCTTTGGCGAAGAACATACCGGCCAGCGTGATGATGAAGGGCTGTATCTCGAGGTAGGCGATGAGGAAGCCCTGCACCAGCCCGAAGGCCAGCCCAATGCCCAGCGCCAGCGCCAAAGCGCCCCAAAGGCTTCCGCCGCCGCTGTTCAGATACACCGCGGAAGACATGGTAACCAGGCAGATGATGCCGCCCACGGAAATGTCGATGCCGCCCGCAATCATCACCACACTCAGCCCGCAGGCAATGATGATGAGCGGCGCGTTGAAGTTGAACAAATCGAGGAATTGCTGAGGGTTGCGGAAGCCGCCGCCCCACACCAGCCAGGCCAGCGCATACATGCCGATGAAGATGCACACCGTGATGGTGAGCAGGAGGTTGGTGTCGGTGAGCGGCTGACGGCGTTTCTTCGGCCCCGCAACGCCGGCGGCGCGGTTCATGTTCAGCATATTACATCCCCTCCCCGGCAGCGGCCACCCTGCGCCGTTTGCCCACAGCTTCCCACAGCTTTGCGGTATAGCGCCGCACCACGGGCGAGCCAATCAGCATCAGCAGAATAATAACGACCGCCTTATAGGCCGAAATATCGGTGGGCGGCACTTTCATGGCGTACAGCGTGGTGGTGAGGCCCTGAATGATGTAGGCCCCCAGAATGCTGCCAATCATGTTGAATTTGCCGCCGCTAAGCGCGTTGCCGCCGATGGCCACGGCCAGAATGGCGTCCATCTCCACACCGGCAAGGAAGTTGCGGTGGTTTATCAGGCCCATGCGGCTTACGCCGATGGTGGCGGCCACGGCGCAGCAAAGCCCCAGTATCATGTAGGCCATCAGCTTGGTGCGAATGGGGCTGATGCCGTTCAGGCGGGCGGATTCCTGATTAATGCCGACCGCCTGGGTGTACAGGCCAATGTTTGTGAATTTGAGCACGATGGCAAAAATGATGCCGACGGCGATAACCCAGAAAATGGGCGTGGGAACCGGCACCCCCGGAATGAAGGTGCCGAAGGCGGACAGAACGCCGCCGGGGTCGTCCACGGAGGGGGAGGCGCCGCCGTTAATCCAGTAGGCGATGTCGCGGCCCGTGGTGAAAAGAATCAGCGTCGCAATCATCGGCTGAATTTTGAACACGGCCACCAGGCTGCCGTTGAAAGCGCCGAAAACCAGCGCCACACAGCAGGCGGCCAAAAAAGCGAGGATGAACATGGGCAGCGTGGCCGAGGTGGAGGTGAGCACCTTCACAAAAACGCTGCCCGCAATGGCGGCGGCGGCGCCCACGCTAATGTCTTGGCCGCCGGAGGCGGCGGTGACAAGCGTCATGCCCATGGCCAGAATGGCAAGCTCGGAGGCGCCGTGGAAGATGCTGATGAGGTTGCCGGAAAGCACGGTGTTCCCCGTGTTGTTCACCAGCAGCGAGACGGTAAAGAAGCGGGGGTCGCGTATAAGATTGAAAATGACGAGCGCGGCGAGGGCAAGCAGCGGAATGGCAAGCTGTGCCCAGGGATTGGGTTTTTTGGTTACGCCAAACGCTTGTTGCTTAGGCATGTTCGGCCCCTCCTCCCGCAATGGTGTGCATTACATTGTCCTGCGTTATTTCTTCGCCCTTCAGCTCACCCACAATGTTCCTGTCGCGCATCACGATGAGGCGAGAGCAGGTGCGCAGCATCTCCTCTATCTCAGACGATATAAAGGTGATGGCCATGCCCTCCTCGGCCAGCTTCAGCACCAGCTTTTGTATTTCCACCTTGGTGCCCACGTCAATGCCGCGCGTGGGTTCGTCCAGTATCAGATATTCCGGGTGGGTGAGCAGCCAGCGGGCCAAAATCACCTTCTGCTGGTTGCCGCCCGAGAGGGACTTGATGGGCGTGTCCGCCGAGGCGGTTTTGATGTCGAGGAGTTTGATGTATTCGTCGGCGAAGCTCTGTGCCTCGGCCTTGGAGAAGGGCCTGAAAAAGCCCTTCATCACTTGCAGGGCGAGGATGATGTTTTCCCGCACCGAAAGCTCGGCCAGGATGCCGTCGCGCTTGCGGTCTTCCGGCAGATAGCCGATGCCGTGCTTCATGGCGTCGATGGGCTGGCTTATTTTCACGGGCTTGCCGTCCACCTTCACGGCGCCGCCGGTTACGCGGTCGGCCCCGAAGATGGCGCGCACGCTCTCGCTGCGGCCCGAGCCGAGCAGGCCGGTGAAGCCGTTTACCTCGCCCTTGCGTATGGCGAAGCTGAAAGGCCGCACACCGTCGGCGCTGGCAAGGCCGTCGGCCTCGTACACGGGCGCGGCGGCCCCGTCTTCGTCCGCCGCCTCGCGGTGGTGCAGGGCTGAGAGGTCGTCGAGATCCTTGCCCATCATTTTGCTGATAAGCTCCACGCGGGGCAAGTCTGTTATCTCGTATTCGCCCACCAGCTCTCCGTTGCGCAGAACGGTTATCTTGTCGCAAACCTCATACACTTGGTCTAAAAAATGGGTGACGAACACGATGCCCACGCCCCGGCCTTTGAGTTCGCGCATCAGCGCGAACAGCTTCGCCACCTCTTGCTCGTCCAGCGAGGAGGTGGGCTCGTCCAAAATCAGTATTTTGCTGTTCATGTCTACCGCGCGGGCAATGGCCACCATTTGCTGCACAGCCAAAGAGCAGCCGGCAAGCTGCTGGTCGGCGGCGGCGGGGATGCCAAGGTTTTCCAGTATCGCGGTGGCCTTTTTCCGCATGGCGCGCCAGTTCACCAGCTTGTAGCCGCCGCGCCCGATGAACATATTTTCGGCCACGGTCAAATTCGGGCACAGCGTGATTTCCTGGTAAACGGTGCCGATACCGAGGTTCTGCGCCTCCTGCGGAGACTTCACCGCGATGGGCTTTTCGGCGCCCGCTATGTTGATTTGCCCGGCGTCCTTTTGGTACACCCCGGTCAAAACTTTAATCAAGGTTGATTTTCCGGCGCCGTTTTCACCCATCAGGGCGTGAATTTCCCCCTGACGAAGCGTGAAATCCACATTGTGCAGGGCGCGCACGCCCGGAAACGCCTTGCAGATTTTTCGCATGGTCAACACCACGTCATTTTCCATCGAGCACTCCTCCTCCGTTTAGAACCATGCCTTGCGCGTGAACCCAAAGAACGCGGTGCGGGTATACGGAAATCTTCCACATACTCCGCACCGCGCGAGTCATTTCTTCACTTCATGCCAACACTATAGCATCTGAATGGACTGAATGCAAGAACTAATTTAGATGCGTGTGAACTTAGATGCCGTACTGGTCGACGTCGGCCTGGGTGATGGTGGCAGCGTCAAAGCCCTTCTCCTCGGAGATGACTTTCTTCTGGGCGAGGGGCTGGCCGGCTTCCAGTTGCTTGATCATGCCGTCAATCACGTCGGCCTGGAAGGGGCTGCACTGCCCGTCGTAGTTCCACTCGCCGGCCAGCAGCGCCTCAAGGGCCCACTTGTTCGTGTCGAAGCCCATGATGATGACATCGCCGTCCACGCCGTGGGAGATGCCGGCGGCGTCCAGGGCGGCCACGGCGCCCAGGGCCATGTTGTCGTTCTCGGCGTAAACCACGTTGAAGGCATCGCCCGAGGCGATGACGGACTCAACAATGGCCTGAGCTTCCTGCTCACTCCAGTTGCCGGTTTGCTGAATGACCTTGTTCCAGCCGGAGGCAAACTTTTCATCCATGGCGGCGGTGCGGCCTACCTGGGCGTCGGTGCCCATAACGCCTTGAATGTGGATGACATTGTACTCGTCAAGGCCCTGGCCTTCCAGCCACGCAACGGCGGTTTTGCCTTCCTGGGCCATGTCGGAAACCACGGCGCCTGCGTACAGGCTCTCGTCAACGTCCACCATACGGTCGAACAGCAGAACCTGGGTGCCGGCTTCCTGAGCGGACTGGAACACGCCGTCCCAGCCGGCCACGTCGGCGGCGGAAAGCAGCAGGTAGTCAACGCCGTCGGTGATGTACTGCTGGGCGGCGTTCAGCTGCTCGTCGTTGGTGATGCTGTAGAAGAACTGGGCGTCGTAGCCGTTTTCAGCGGAGAAGACGCGCTCAAAGTCGGCCACATTTGCGGCGCGATAGCCGGATTCATCGGGCGGGTTGTTGATGATACCAACGCGGATGGGGCCGCCGGCATCGTCGGCGGGGGCGGCGGGCTCGGCGGGGGCGGGGGCGGGGTCGGCCGGTGCTGCGGGTTCCGCCGGGGCGGGCTCGGCGGGCGCGCCGCCGCAGGCTGCGAACAATGCGACGACCATCATAAGACCCAGAATCAGTGACAATGCTTTTTTCATTTGCAATACCTTCCTTTTCTCTCCGTTGTTGATGTTGATAGCGGTTATGGCTCGCTCCCCACGAGCCGACAAGTTGAGTATATTGTATAGACGCGCAGAAAGTCCATGCGTTTTCTTTCGGGTTTTAGGTAATGTTTTACGGGAGGCTTTGCTTGCCCGCCTCACACGCTGTTATTCCGAGCAAAGCGAAGACCCCTTCCTTGGGTGAGGGAAAGATTCTTCGCCTGGGGCTCAGAATGACAGAAAACTACCTAGGAACAAACTGCCCGCGGTATTCTTTGGGGGTGATGCCCTCGCATTTTTTGAAAACGTGGCTGAAATAGTTCGGTTCGTTGTAGCCTATCTCCATGGCGATGGCGGAGAGCTTCCAATCGGTTTGGGCCAGCAGCTGCTTGGCCTTGTCCACGCGCAGGGCCGTGATGTAGTTGATGAAAGTTTTGCCGGAGCTTTGCGAAAAAATAGTGCTGAAATGCGCGGGGCTGAGGCCCACGTGCTTGGCGGTGCTGATGAGGGAGATGTTCGGGTCGCAGTAGTGCTCGGCAATGTAGCTTTCGGCCCGGCTGATGACGTGGCTGTGCTTGATGAACTTCTCCTGCTTCATCCGCACGGCTTCCAGCAGCAGATCCAGCGCGCATTTTTCAAAGCTGTCCTTCCGGGCCGAGGCGCTGAAAATATCATGCAGGCTGCTGAACTGGGCGGCCACGTCCTTTTGGTTCATATCGGGCCTCGCGGCAGACACCACCTGCACGGCCGTTTTCAGAATATCGATGAGGACGTAATAGCGGTACAGCGCGCCATAGGGCTGCTCACCGTCGAGGCTGCGCCAGAATTCGTCCAGCAGGGCCGGCACGTCCTCCGCCGAGGCGTACAAGAGCTTTTGGCGGTACTGTTCACCGAAGGAGCTTGAGAAACTCGCGATGTCGGCGGTGATTTGGGCGCTGTCATTGATGTCCACCACTTGCCCGGCGCGCACGCTGCGAATGCGTTTTATCATCGCGTCGGCGGCGCTGCAGGCGTCGCTCACCGCGCTCAAATCCTCCACAATGTTGCCCGCCACGGTGGTAATCACTGCGTCGTCGCTTTTCAGCTCGTGCCGCACAATATTGATGATGCGATAGGTTTTGTCATTCAGTTCCTCGCGGGTATCGGCAAAGCCCAGCAGGGCCAATTGGTCGGAGCCGCCCGCATAGTGCAGCACCGTGCTGCTGTCCTCCAGCAGCGCGGCGGCCTTTTGGCGCAAGTTGCCCGCGCCGGTGTCGAAGTGGAATAGCACCACCTGATACAGGGGGTGCTGAATGTCCATCTCCAGCAGGCGGGCGCGCTCCAGCAAATGGGCGCTGCTGAAGCCGCCGAAGAGCAGCTCCTGCATAAAATGCTGGTGCAAAGCGTATTTCAGTTCGTCCTTGCCGTACTCGGTCAGCAGTTCGTTGCGGGTCTTGCTTTTGTCTATCTGGGCCGCCAGCTTCTCGATGGCGCCCGTCAGTTCCTCGGCGCGCACGGGCTTTAGCAGGTACTGATCCACGCCGAGGGCGATGGCCTTCTGCGCGGACTCGAACTCGTCGTAGCCGCTGATGATGATGATGCGCAGCCAGGGCATCATGGCCTTGGCCTGGCGAATTAACTCCAGGCCGTCTAAAAAAGGCATACGGATGTCGGTGAGCAGAATGTCGGGCATAAGATCCTGCATCATGGACAGGGCCATTTCGCCGTCGGCGGCCTCGCCGCAAAACAGATAGGGCCCCGACATATTCTCGATGATATTGCGTATGTTCTGGCGAATCAGGATTTCGTCTTCCACAACAAATATTTGATGCATGGCGATTCCCCATTTGCTGAAACAACGATAGAGGGCGAAAGCGAATTTCTGGCAAAATGTGAACGTACATAAACTTACATAGAATTGTACCGCCAAAAAGCGGCGCCGTCCATCACAGAAAAAGAAATTGTCAGGCTTTCAAATAAAAATGTAGCTTTTGGATGCGAGTCATATGCGGGTGGCGCTTTGACTTTCCACATCCGCCATAGTACAATGTGCTTTGAAAATGTGTTGGATTATGTCAAATAATCATTTGCTTTGAGGGGGAGTGATAAGCTTGGCCAAATCAATCAATTTTCGTGCGCTCACCAAGAAAATAACCCCTAAAAAAATCGCAGTTCTGGTGTTCGCGATATATCTTGTGGCCGGCTTGCTCGTTTTTGCCGACTACGGAATGAGTTGGGATGAGCAAATAGAGCGGAGTCTCGGCTTTGTCAACTATGTTCATGTCATGGGTGATTTAATGCGAGATTCCGATTCGGAAGTAGTCAGGGGCATAGCCAACAATACCCCCGAACTGACGACCTATTCGAACCGGGCTTATGGAGCGGCCTCGCAGACCATACCGGTACTCGTAGAACATTTGTTCCAATTTGGAATATCGCAGCGGAATGCGTATCTGATGCGCCATCTGTTTGTTTTTTTAAACTACTACCTTGCCGGGATATTCTTTTACCTTATGCTGTTCAGGCGCTTTGGCAATACATACATACCTTTGCTGGGCGCCTTGTTCTATATCCTGTATCCCCGCTTCTTCGGTGAATCGTTCTACAATATCAAGGATATACTCTACTTTTCATGGACCGTTATAGCGGCCTATTTCGTGCTGCGATGGCTGGAATCGGATAAGCTTAAGTATCTTTTACCCGCGGCGGCAACGCTTGCCATAGCGATAAACGTTCGCATTTTAGCCGTTTCGATTCTTCTGCTGGCGCTTGCCTTTTCAGTAATCGATGGAATTAAGCGAAGGTTGCCATTATGGACAACAGCATGGAAATCCGCGAAAATCGTGATTTTTACCTTCGCTTTTTATGTGGCTGTCACGCCCTATTTGTGGAGCAATCCATTTGGTAATATCGTGTCTATCTTCTCCTCCTTTATTGATTTTGCCTGGAATAATCTGCATTTCTATCTCGGCGAAATGATTACGCGCCATGTTCCGTGGCATTACATTCCGGTATGGATGAGCGTATCGGTTCCTTTGCTGTACATAGCACTGTTCTTCGCTGGAACAGCTTTTATTGTGGCAGGGTTGATTGCTTTTGTGAGGCAGTTCATCCGCAACAGGCAAAATGCAAACGGACAAATAGTTGAAACGGGCACACAAGAGAAATCTGTGCCGATGGCAAGCCTCCATATGTATGATTTGTTCTTTGCGGCGATGTTTTTTTGCACACTGCTGGGTTTTATCGTTTTCAAAATAAGCATGTATAACGGCTGGCGCCATGCTTACGGTATATTTTTACCGTTCCTGTACGTCGCGGTGTATGGGATGGAGCGAGTCTATTCTTTCCTGTGCGGCAAACAGGCAATTGTCCGCAGGGCCTTTTTGCTCTTCGTTGCTGTTTGCCTGGGCGCGCAGCTTGGATGGATTGCAATCAACCACCCTTACCAATATGTATATTTCAATGTGCTGGGCAGGCAAATAGCCGAAAAAAACTTTGACATTGATTATTGGCTTGTATCGCATTACGATATCATCAAACAGGCGCTTGCGGATGCGGGCGATTCTCAAATTACCATATACAACCCGCACGGTGTGGTGTCCCCAATGCTGACAGATGAGGAAAAAAGCCGCGTTTTTTTAACAGAAATCGATTACGCCGATTATTATGTCATGGATTCCAAGGGGCCGAACATTGGCAAAAAGGCGCCTGAGGGCTTTGAGGAAGTCATGGAGATAACCGTAGATGATTTCAGGATTTCATCCCTTTATAAACGAATTCCCCAAGCGGTATGGGATGCCGACGCATGGGATAATGTGCTTCGAGTTACAAGCAATGCGAATAATGAAGACATAGCCGCGCTGTCCGATGGTGACTTGGCCACTCGATGGGCAACGAACAGGCCGCAGGCTCTGGGTGATTATGTGCTGCTGGAGTTCGGCAGAGCCGTGGAATATGACAGCGTCAGGCTTTTACTTACCGACAGCTTTGACGATTATCCCAGAGATTTATCGATTTCTGTCTCGGAGGATGGCGCCAATTGGACTCAGATGCCGACAAGCGGACAATATCAATTCGAAACCCGGCCAAGGCCGTACCGTTTTATGAAGCTGCAGTTGGACGGCTGGGACGACACTTATTGGTGGATTATATCTGAAATGCAGCTTGGCTATGCGCGGTGAGGCAACATTTTTCGCTGTGAATATTGGCTTTATACTATGCAAGGCCCCTGCCGCGCGGCGAGGGGTCTTGTGGTTTTCACATAAGACACAGCAAATAGAACCTGTATCCATAGCGTGAAACGCCGCCTTCCCGGGCGATTTGCCATCGAACTGCGTTGAACCCCCTTGAAATGCGCCAAGCATTCCTGCGGGAATTCGCCTTGCCGGCGGCAAATCGCCTCGGCAATCCAGCATTCCCCGCTATGAATACAGGTTCTTATAAATCGTTGCCGCAGCAGCTGCCTGTGGGTTTGCCGCAAGTTGCGCGCCAAACTGTGACATATGCTTTGACTTCCTGCCTCCGGCATGGTACGCTGTGTGGGGGTGCACCGGTCTTGCCATTTTACTTGTCACATCAGCGGAACCCGCTGTAATATAGTGGTTTTACTTCAAAAATCAGCCTGGGACAAATCAACTTATGGATGGATTTTGAAGTTAAGCGAGTATAACGAGCCGAAGCTCTGAAACAGGAGATTTCTATGCAAAAACCCTCTACGCAAGCGAACAACAGGCCTCGCGCCAAGGGCTTAAGCACTCTGCTGAATAGAATCAACCTGAATTTACGGCCCAAGCTGATTCTCATCTTCCTGATTGTAAAGGTAATCCCCATTTTGCTGCTTACGGGAATTGCGCTCAGTCAAATCTATTCTCTGGGCAATTTGCTGCGCGGCATCGCCTTGGAGGACGCATCCAAAGCCCTGAACAACAGCGCCATAGAGAACATCGAGCGCATGACGACCGATTTGGCTTCCTCGGTGGCGAATTTTCTCTACCAGAGAGACTCCGACATCCGCACGCTGGCGGGCGTCGAGCCATCGGACGAAGCCTACCGTGCCTTTTCTCAGGCGAATACGGGCCATGTGATACGCAAGGGCGAGTGGGTGGTTTCGGCCGACGGCATGTACTGGGAGAAAAAGGCGGAACTGAGCTTCAGCCCCACGCTCGGGAAATCCTCGAACATGGAGAACAACGACGAGGTGGACGGCAACAGCTTCCACTACCGCGAACGGGACCGCTTCACCTACGACGACGTGCCGCTGTATGATGAAGTCGCCTATATCGACTTAAACGGCAGGCAGCTATATAAGTATGTCTCGCCCGATTCGCCGAAAACAAGCTACCCGATGAACCCCGAAAAGCTCGATATCAGCCGGCGGGAGAATACCTACGTCAAGGCCGAGAGCTATTTCGAGGAACTGAAAAAGCTGAAGCCCGGAGAGATTTACGTCTCCGACGTGATTGGCGTGTACACGCCCTCGCTATTCATCGGTATGTACACCATCGACGCCATGGGCGCCAAAAAGCTGACGGACGCCGCCGACGCGCTGGAAGCCGAAGGCGGCGACGAAAAGGCCGTTGCCCTGCTGAGAGAGCAGGCGGAGGCGGTGCAGGGCAGCCAGAATCTTGAGGGCGTGATTGCCGCCCTGAAAGTGGAAGGCGCGGACCTGGCGCCCGAGGGCCTTGTAGCGCAGCTCGAGGCCATCATCGCGAACTTCAGCCCGGAGGAACAGGCCTACGCGGGTGAGGAAAACCCGAACGGCCGGCGCTTTGAGGGCATCGTGCGCTGGGCCACGCCCGTTACCAACGCCGCGGGCGAGGTGAGCGGCTATGTGAGTTTTGCGCTGAATCACGACCACATTATGGAATTTGTGGATCATGTGACCCCGATGAGCGAACGCTACACCACGCTGCCCAGCGCCTACGAGGGCAACTACGCCTTCATCTGGGACTACCAGTGCCGCAGCATCTGCCATCCCCGCCATCACTCCATCGTGGGCGTAAACGCCGCCAGCGGCCGGCCGGAGGTGCCCTGGCTGGAAACCTCCACCTATAACGCATGGCAGGCCAGCGGCGTGGAGGATTGGACGGAGTTTGTGGCCGATTTACCCACCTTCCATGAACAGTCGCGCTTGAAAAAGCCGGCCCCCGAGCTAACGGCGGCCGGCCTGGTGGGCCTGGACGGGCGATATCTGGACAACGCGCCCCAGTGCACGGGCTGGATGGATTTGACGGCCAACGGCGGCTCGGGTTCGTTCTGGATACTGTGGAGCGGCCTGTACAAAATTACCACCGCCGCGGCCGTGCCCTACTATACCGGCCAGTACGCGCCGGATAACCAGAACGGCTCGATGCGCGGCTTCGCCTTCGTTACCATCGGCGCGGGGCTGGACGACTTCACCCAGCCCGCCAAGGATACCGAAGACAGGCTCACCGCAGCCATCAACGGCAACCTGCGCACCAACACGGCCCAGCTTGCGCTTACCAGCCTGGTTCTCATCGTCGTGGTCATCCTCATGGCCATCATGCTGTCCGCCTACCTCACCGGCAACATCAAAACACTGGTGGACGGCATCACGCGCTTCCGCTCCGGCGAGCGCCAGGTGCGCATCCGCTCCGGCCTCAAGGACGAAATGGGCACCCTGGCCGATTCCTTCGACGAAATGGCCGACAGCATTGAAAACAGCACGAAGGAACCGCTGTCCATCACAGACATGAAGCGGAAAATCATCTATATGAACACCTATTCGCTGGACGTTTTGGGGAAAACGCTGGACGAAGTGATTGGTATGCCTTACGACGAGGCCAGCATATACGAGGCCGGCTCGAAGTATGACCCCATCGCCGCGCTGTACAAGGGCAGGGAGGCCGAGGTGCTGCGCAAAGAGGAAAACGGCCGCATTCACTACTACAAAGGAACGGCGCACTACCTGGTGGGGACAGACGGCTCCAAAGCCGGCTATATCGTAACCACCGCCGACGTGACCGAAATGGAGGACGCGCGCCTGCGGGCCGAACAGGCCAACCGTGCCAAGAGCAACTTCCTTTCCAACATGAGCCACGAAATACGCACGCCGATGAACGCCATTATCGGCATGACGGCCATTGGCTCGGCCACGCAGGATATGGAGAAAAAAGACCATTCCCTGCAAAAAATCCAGGACGCTTCGAACCACCTGCTGGGCGTCATCAACGATATTCTGGATATGTCCAAGATAGAGGCCAGCAAGTTCGTTCTCTCACCCACGGAGTTCGTGTTTGAAAAGATGTTCCAGCGTGTGGTAGACGTTGTTAACTTCCGCGTGGAAGAAAAGCACCAGAAGTTTACAGTCCACATCGACCCCGCCATTCCCCGCTGCCTGATTGGCGACGAACAGCGTTTCGCCCAGGTGCTCACAAACCTGCTTACAAACGCGATAAAGTTCACGTCGGACGGAGGCTCTATCCAGCTAAAGGTAAAGCTGGAATCGGAGGAAGGCGGTGTGTGCGCGCTGCTGGTGTCGGTCAGCGATACCGGCATCGGCATCAGCGCCGAGCAGCAAACCCGCCTGTTCAACGCCTTTGAGCAGGCGGAGGCCAGCACCTCGCGCAAGTATGGCGGCACGGGGCTGGGGCTGGTGATATCCAGGAACATCGCCGAAATGATGGACGGCAGCCTGTGGGTGGAATCGCAGCTTGGGCAAGGCTCCACCTTCTATTTCAGTTCCAGCCTGCGGCGCGGCAGAGACGATAAAAAGAGCCTGTTGGCGCCGGGGCTGAACCTCGAAAACATCCGCGTGCTGGCGGTGGACGACGACGCCGACGTGCGGGAATTTTTCAAGGAAAGCGCGCTGCGAATAGGCCTTGAGTGCGACACGGCGCCCGGCGGCCTTGAGGCGCTGGCGATGATTGCCGAGCGGGGCGAGTATGATATCTACTTTGTGGATTGGGCCATGCCGGACATGAACGGCCTTGAGCTTGCCCGGCTTATCAATAAAAAGGGCATGGGGAACGCCGTCATCATCATGATTTCCGCCACCGATTGGAGCGTGATTCGGGACGACGCCCAGGAGGCCGGGGTCAGCCGCTATCTCCCCAAGCCCCTGTTCATTTCCTCCATCGTGGATTGCCTGAATGAGTGCCTAGGCCTGCCCGACCAGCCCGAACGCGGCCCCGAGGGAGCCCAGGACGCAAGCTTTGAGGGGCAGAGCATTCTTCTGGCGGAGGATGTGGAAATCAACCGCGAAATTGTGCTGGCCTTGCTGGAGCCCACGGGCCTGCAAATTGACTGCGCCGTGAACGGCATGGAAGCGGTGGATATGTTTGCCGCGCAGCCAGATAAGTACGCCCTGATTTTTATGGATGTGCAGATGCCCGAAATGGACGGCTATGCCGCCACCCGCGCCATACGCGCCCTTGGCGCGGCGCGCGCCCGCGAGATACCTATTGTGGCCATGACGGCGAACGTGTTCAAGGAAGACGTGGAACAATGCCTGCAAGCCGGCATGAACGGCCACATGGGCAAGCCGCTGGACATGGACGAAGTGCTGGCCACGCTGGAAAGATATTTGGCTAGGGGCTAGGTAAACGATGATTTATTGTCATTCTGAGCGAAGCGAAGAATTTTTGAGCCGGGTGGTGTGCAGCTATACGCAGGGAAAGATCCTTCGCTGCGCTCAGGATGACACGATAGCTGGGTTATTCACCGCTTACCTAGCGACTACTTTTCCTCGCCACCAATTGCCCCGGTAATAGCCCCAGCTTGCCAGCGCCGTGAGGCCCCAGCCGATGGGGATGGACCAGGCCAAAGCCTCGGCCCCCATGCCGGCCAGATGAACCAGCAGATGGGCCGACAATGTGCGGACGGAAAGGCTGACCACCGGGAACACCATGGCAATCACCGCGTCGCCCGCGCCCCGGAAAAAGCCGTTGAAGCCGAAGAGGAAGGCAAACAGCACATAAAACAGCACCATGATGTTCATATACCCAAGGCCGGTCTCAAGGATGGCGGCCCGGTTTGCGTCGTCCGGATTCACGAACTGGGAGAGCAGTTGCGGCCCCAATGCGATGAGCAGGCCGGAGATGCAGACGGACACGGCCAGCATCAGCACAAGGGAAGAGCGGAAGCCCTTCTTCGCCCGCGCTTCCAGCCCGGCCCCCAGGTTCTGCGCCACAAAGGTGGACAGGGCCATGTTCAGGTTCACCACCGGCATGGTGGCGAACTGGTCTATTTTGGTGGCGGCGGTCACGCCGGCCATGGTCACCTCGCCGAAGGAATTGATGAGACGCGTGATGCTGAGATTGGCCAGCGACACCAGCGAAAGCTGAAGGGCCGCCGGCGTGCCGTAGCGCAGGATGTCGCGGAAGGCCTCCCGCTGGAACACCAGCTTGCCCACGCGCAAAAGCGGCACACGGCGCCGCACATACAGCCAGCACAGCAGCGCCGAGGCCGCCTGGGCGATGACGGTGGCGACGGCCGCCCCCGCCACGCCCCAGTGAAAGCGGGCGACAAAGAGCAAGTCCAGCCCGATGTTGAACAAGGTGCAAAAAATCAGGATGAACAGCGGGTTGCGGGAATCGCCCAAGGCCCGCAGGTAGGCTGTGTACATATTGTAAAACACCGGGAACACCATGCCGGCGATGATGACGCGCATATACAGTGCCGCGTCGCCAAAGATTGCGGGGGGCGCGTTCAGCGCCCGCAGCAGCAGTGGGGTGAAAACCAGCCCCAGCGCCGTGAGCAACAGAGCGAAGCCCGCCAGAAACACAACGCTGGTGGACACCGTGCCCCGCAGCTTATCGTGCTGCCTTGCACCGTACAGCTGGGCGATAATCACCGAGGCCCCGGTGGTGAGGCCGATGAGCACGGACAAAAGGAATTGCAGCACGCTCATGGCAACGCCCACCGCCGCCAAAGCGGTGCCGCCCACAAAGCGCCCCACCACAATGGCGTCCGCCATGCTGTACACCTGCTGAAACAGGTTGCCCACCAGCATGGGGATGGAAAACAGCAATATCTGCCGCGTGGCGCTGCCGCTGGTAAAATCTTTCAAATTCGTTACCTAAACGTTATTCTCCTCCGCAACCGCGCCGAGGGATTCCTTCGCGTGGACGAGGACGGTTCTGTCATAGCAGGCGAAGGCAGACTCCACATGCTCTGTGCTCGGCGGCCTTGTGAATGCGCTCACCAAAGGCACGATGAGAAGGCCGGCCAGCATGCAGAAGGCCCCCGCGTTGATGGGCGACTGCAAGAGCGCCGGGAAACTGGGGCGGAAAAAGATGTTGCCCACCATAAACAGGGTACTGAACAGGAACGAAGCCCATACGGCGGCCTTGGTGGCGCGCTTCCAGTACAGCCCGTAGAGGAAGGGCGCGAGGAAGGCCCCCGCCAGCGCCCCCCAGGACACGCCCATCAACTGCGCGATGAAGCTGACGCCGCCGTTGTACTGGATGATGGCGATGATGGCGGACACCGCCACGAAGAAGGCTATCATCACGCGAATGGTGAAAAGCTGGCTCTTGTCGCTCATCTTCTTCACCAGGTTGCCCTTGATGAAATCCAGCGTGAAGGTGGATGCGGAAGTCATCACCAGCGCCGAAAGGGTGGACATGGAGGCCGAGAGCACCAGCATCACCACAATGCCGATGAGCAGGGGAGAGAAACCCGAAAGCATGGCGGGGATGATGGCATCGAAGCCGTCGGCGGCTACGCCCTGCGGCGTTGCGAACAGCCGCCCGAAGCCGCCGAGGAAGTAGCAGCCGCCGGAGATGACCACGGCGAACACCGTGGAGATAACCGTGCCCTTGTTGATGCTTTTTTCAGACTTGATGGCGTAGAATTTTTGCACCATCTGAGGCAGGCCCCAGGTGCCCACCGAGGTGAGCAGCACCACGCCCAAAAGGCCGACAGGATCCGGCCCGAAGAAGGAGGCAAAGACGCCGGGCGTGCCGGAGGCCTCGGCGTCGGCCACGCGGGCCAGCGCGTCCAGCGAGGGCATGAAGCCGCCGTTTACGCGCAGCACGGCCACCACCACGGCCACAATGCCGCCCAGCATGATGAGGCCCTGAATAAAGTCGTTGGCGGCGGTGGCAATGTAGCCGCCCGCGATGACGTAAATGCAGGTGAGCACGGCCATCACGACGATGCAGATGGTGAAATCTACCCCGAAGGCCATGGCGAACAGGCGCGACAGGCCGTTGTACAGCGAGGCCGTATAGGGCACGAGGAAAATAAAGGTGACGATGGAGGCCCCAATTTTGAGGCCGCGCGAGGCGTAGCGCGCGCCGAAGAATTCAGACATGGTGGCGCTTTCCAGGTGGCGCGTCATCAGGCGGGTGCGGCGGCCCAGAACCACCCATGCCAGAAGCGAGCCTATCAGCGCGTTGCCAAGGCCAATCCACACCGCAGAGATGCCGAATTTCCAGCCGAACTGGCCCGCGTAGCCCACAAACACCACGGCCGAAAAGTAGGAGGTGCCGTAGGCGAAGGCCGTGAGCCAGGGCCCCACCGAGCGCCCGCCCAATACAAAGCTGTTGACGTCGGTGTTCCGCTTGCGAAAGTAAAAGCCGACCCCTACCATGATGCCGAAGAAAACAACGAGCAGCGCAACCTTGATGAACATGAAACCCACACCTTTCTGTTTTCGACCCGGCGGGAAGAACACAAAACGCCCCCGGATCTTTTTCGATCCGAGGGCGGGATAAACCGCGGTACCACCTCAGTTCCGCGCGGCCTCACGGCACACGCGCTCGCGGGGTACCATCATACCCCTAACGCTGTAACGGGCGTCCCCGGCGCCGCCTACCGCGCTTTCGCGTTTCGGGGCGCGGCTTTCGGGATGTATTCACCGCTGCGGCCTTATTGGCTTGCACCCTCCGCCAACTCTCTGAAAGCCCGCGCTGCCGGCTACTGGTTCCCGGTCGTCGCTTTTGTTAAGCACGATTATACATCCCGCCGCGCGGCGATGTCAAGAGCATTTATTATTATTTTCACCTGTTGTTTTTACAGCAGCGCCGCGAAAAGCAGCACGCGCTCATCGTCGTTGCTGCTGTTGGTGCAGGTGGACAGCACGAGGTAATGCCCCGTGGCCGGCGCGCCGTATTGCGCAAAGTAGGCCGCCGCGTCCTCGGCCCCATAGCCCACCAGGCCGAACACCGTGTCGTCCACCGTGGTTTGCTTTGCGGCGAACACGCCGTACACCAGCGCCTGCCCGTCCGGCGTGCTGACATGGATGTAGGGGTGTGCGTCGATGTAATCACTTTCGAGGAAGCGGTAAAGCGGGGAGAACATGCTGCCGTCCTGCATGTTGTGCCCGTAGATAATGGTGAAGGGAGTGGCGAAGCCCTCGCTGCAGCGATAGTCCATAAAAATGGCGCCGGAGCGGCTTGTGTTGCCCATGAAGGTGGTGCTGAGGTAGCGCACGTTATCCTGCCCGCGCACCACGGGATAATCGATACCGGTGCCGTCCATCTGCATCCAGCCGGCGTAATCGGGGTTGAGGCCGGCGAGAGCGGCTATATCGGGCTCTCCCCGTTCGGCGGGCGGCTGGAGAATGTAGGGGGCGCCAACCGCGCCCCGGGCGGCGGATACATCGCCGGAACTGGGCGCCTGCACGGGCGCGTAGGCCCTCAAGTCCTCATATTCTCCGCGCGCGCTGGCGTTTTCCCACAATATGGTGACGATGTTCGCCGCCGCGAACACGAACACCGCCATAAACACGCAAAAAAGAACGCCCGCCAGCCACCGCCGCCTGCCGCGCGGCGGCGGGCCGATGTCTTCGCCTCCGGCTTCATCAGCCGGAACCGCCGTATATCGGCTTTCAATATTTGCCCGAACGTCCTCCGCCCGGATGTCTTCGCCGGGAAGTATATGTGGCATGCCCCCGCCTTTCGATGTGGGTGTGCAAAGTCTTCGTACAAAGTTGCTTTCCGCACTGATTATATATCAAGCGGCGGTAAAAAGCACGAAAAAAATAGCGATTTTCCTCGCGGCCAGCCGGAAGCTGGCGAACTTGGATAAAGGCAAGCGCCCAATCGCGCTGTTATTCTGAGCCGCAGGCGAAGAAGCTTGCACTAAGATAAAAAGATTCTTCGCTGCGTTCAGAATGACAATGCTTGAGAATGAGGGCGAACCAAGGACAACTGGGGCCGTTGCATGGCGGTACGCCTTGCAACAGCCCCTCAGCGAGTATATACTGGAACAAGGCGCCAAAGCGCCTCCAACCAAGTGCGGAGGGGATTGGCTTGGCAAAGAAAACTCAAAAAACAGACATGGCACTGCAAAAACGGGAGCGGCTGGCGGCCCGCACCCGGGGAATAGCCGGGCTGTATGTGCCCTTGCTGTTTGTGCTGCTGCCGCTGGCCTTCGGCCCGCAGCGATACCAGAACATCACAGAGGCCAAGCTCTGGACTTTTTTCGTTTTGGCAGGGCTATTTGCCGCGGCTCTGTTGCTTTTGGTGATATTTGAGCTGCCGGCACGCCGGGCGGGCTCTCTTAAAGCCCTGCCGGCCGCGCTGCGCCCATACGAATGGGCGCTGGCCGCCTACCTCGTTTTTCTGTTGGTTTCCAGCCTTGCCTCGCTGGAGCCGCCGGTGTCTTTTATGGGCGCCAGCGCCCGCGGTGAAAGCACCCTGCTGCAGGCCGCCTGTGTGGGCACGGCACTGGCCCTGGGCCGACTATATATGCCCAAAGAGCGGGATTTGCTGCTATTCTGCGCCGTGGCGTCGCTGGTGGCGGCCTATGGCTTGTGCCAATACTATGGCCTTGACTTCCTCGCTTTCTTTCCCGAGGGCTATGACCACGCCGTGGGGCCGGGTATGTACTTTTTCTCCACCATGTCCAACGTCAACGTGGCGTCGGCATACCTGGGCCTGGCTTTCTGCCTGGCTTTTGTAGGTTTTGCGCGCTGTGCAAAATTTCATCAGCGATTCTACCTGCCGGCGGGAGTGTTGCTTTTTTACGCACTGCTCGTCACCCGTACCGACAGCGCCTATCTCGGCCTTGCGGTGGCCCTTGCGCTGTGCTTTGCCCTTGTGGCAAACAGCCGCCGCGCCGCCGCAAGAATGCTTTTGATGCTGGGCGGCTGCTGTGCCGCCATGTGGCTGAACATTGCGGCGCACCGCCCCGATTGGCCCGAAAACAAATATTTGGCGGCCCGGCCTTTTTTGCTGCCGGGTATGCTGGCGCTGCTGCTGGCGGCCGCCCTGCTGTGGTTTTGGCCCATTGCCCTGCCCAAAGCGGCCGGTGTGAAGCATACCGGGCAAAGCCGCCCGCCCAATAACAAGCCGCGCCTGCGCTCGGGCCGGAGGGCCTGGCTTTTGGGCTGGGGCCTGTTTTTGCTGGCGGCCGCCGTACTGATGGCGGCCTTTGCCCCGGCGTTGGCGCGGGCCACCGGCAGCGCCACCATGGCCGAACTGGCCGCCGTTTTGCGCGGCAGTGCAGAGGACAGCTTCGGCACCGGGAGGGTGGGGGTTTGGCGGCAAACGCTGGCCCTGATAACCCCTGCCCGCCTGCCTTTCGGTTATGGCCCGGATATGTTCGGCACGGTGTACCTCCACCATTACGGGGGCGCTGTGCTGGAGGCGGGCGCCGAGATATTGGACAAGGCGCACAACGAATACCTGCAGCTTTTGTTCGAGGAGGGCCTGCTGGCCTTGCTCGCCCTCGTGGCGGCCTGGGGGTTCACACTTTGGCGGGCGCGGCGCGCGCTGGGGCAAACCCCGGCGCTGGCCGTATTCGTGGGGCTGATATTTTGGCTGGTGCAGGCATTTTTCAACATTGCCACCCCCTTCACCCAGCCGCTGGCGTGGGCATTTTGGGGTATTGGGGCCGCGTGGGGCGTCTGGCGGCAGCAACAGTAGAGTCCCGCAGGCGCAGCACAGTGCAATACCTGCGGGTCGGAAGGAGAGTGCCTGATGGCCAAGGCAATGGGTGCGGAGCTTCACGGTGGAGGCGCGGCGCAGGGCGCGGCGGGATACGCCAAATGGGTGGCCCGCTGTGCCCAAAAAGCCCTGCTGTATGAGGTGCTGGCCACGCCGAAGCCCGGCCTTGTGGACCGCGCGAACAACGGCGCCCACCGGGACATGGACGTTTTTACTTTTGCGAACAGCGCCGTCACCCTGCCCGCCTACTTCGAGGCGGTGGTGCGGCGCGCCCAAAGCCACAAAGGCCCCGCCGGGCAGCTGCTGGAGCGGTTGCGCCCGCTGGGCCGCCGGGCCGAGCGCGAAATGCTCTTGGCCACGCGAGGGGTAAACACGCACAAGGGCGCTATTTTTTCGCTGGGTATTGCCTGCGCGGCGGCGGGCCTGCTGTGGGCGCGGGGCAAGCCGCCGGCCGGCGGCGAGGTGCTGGCCCTGTGCGGGGAAATCGCGGCCCCGGCCTGTGATGAACTGGCGCGGGCAAACAGTAAAAGCCCGCGCAGCCATGGCGAGGCGCTATACCTCGCGCAGGGCTGCCGGGGCGTCAGGGGCGAGGCCGCCGGGGGCTTCCCCGGCGTTCGCCTGCACGGCCTGCCCGTGCTGCGCCGCCGCCTTGCGCGGGGCGATAGCCTCAACGGCGCCGGCGTGGCGGCGCTATTGCATCTGCTGGCCAATGTGGAAGACAGCAACATCCTCGCCCGAGGCGGCGACCTCGCGGCCATCCAGGCCGGGATAAAGCAGCGCCTGCCCGCGCTGGAAAGCAGCGAGGATCATCTGCGCTACGCCGCCGAGCTGGACGCTCTGTTCACTGGGCAGAACCTCAGCCCCGGCGGCTGCGCCGATTTGCTGGCTATGTGCTATCTTTTATGGTTTTTGGAAAATTAACCTACACCGGCATATCCTTTTTCACGAACACCACGCAGCCCAGCGCGTACAGCGCCGCGCCGGCGGCGGCCAGCCCGGCGGCGCCCCAGTAGGCCCCCGCCTCGCCCGCCGCGATGCCCTGGGGGTTAAAAAGGGTGAAAAAGGTGGCATATTTGAAGTTTTGCGTTTGCTCGCCGGCGTCGGCGAGCATTTTGATTACATAGCACAGGGTGGGCAGCCCGGCCCCGAGGGCCAGGCTGAGCTTGCTGGTGTTTGCCAGGCAAGAGGAGAAAAAGCACAGGCCACTGATGAAGATGTGTAGCCCCAGCGCCCCAAGGTTTAAAAGCAGGAATTTTCCGGCGTCCAATTGGCCGGGGAAGAAGGCCTCGGCACTGGCAAGGCCGATGCCCGTGCACAGGGCCAGCAGCAGAAAAACCCCGCTGAGCAAAACCGCCGCCTGGGTGAGGGCTATTTTGCGGCGGTGCACCGGCGCCGCCAAAAGGGTAGCCATGCTGCCGTCGTCCACGCGCTTTGCCACCAGGGCGTTGGCCACGAGGATGGTGTATACCATGGGCAGCACCGGCACCAGGAAGCCGTAAAGGTAGCTGGACATGAAGCCCAAAAGGCTGCTTTCGCCCGCGCTCATGCCCATGGCGGCGAACAGCTGGGGCATGGCCTTGTGCAGTTCCGCCAGCGCGGAGCCCATGCCGGGGTCGAACATCGTGGCGATGACGGAAAAATACATGGCCAGCACGGCGGCAAAAATCACGAGGGGTTTCCAGCTGTTTTTCGCGCCCTGGGCGTACAGGCTCCCGCTCATGCCTTCTCACCTCCAAAGTATTGCAAAAATATCTCCTCAAGCCCCTGGCCGGGGGCGGCCAGCTTCGTTACGGGCCAGCGGCCCATGGCCGCCACCAGCGCCGGAAGGTCGTTTTGCACGCGTACCGTCACCCGCGCGCCCTCAATGCTTTCCACGGCAAGGCCATCGGCGGCAAAGCCGCGCGCGTCCGCCTCGCTGCGCAAGGTAACGGCATATCGCTGCACCTGGGCGGCCTTGAGCGTCTCGACAGACTCCACCGCCGCCATGCGCCCGGCGCGGATGATGCCCACCCGGTGGCAGCTTCGCTCCACCTCATCGAACATATGAGAGCTCATGAGGATGGTTTTGCCCCGCTTCTTTTCTTCCAGCACCAGTTCGATGAATCGGTTTTGCATCAGGGGGTCCAGCCCGCTGGTGGCCTCGTCCAGAATCAGCACGGCGGGGTCGTGCATGAAAGCTGCCACGATGCCCAGCTTCTGCTTCATACCCTTGCTCATGCGCCGTATGCCGCCCCGGGCGTCCAGCTCGAAGCGTTCGAGCAGGCTTTTTTTGCGGCCCGCGCCCTTCATGCCCCGGTAACGGGCGTAAAAGCGCAAAAAGCTCTCGCCGCTCATTTCGCCCGGCAGTGCCATTTCCCCGGGGATGTAGCCCAGGCTTTGCTGCACGGATGCGCGCTGTTTCCAGCAGTCCAGCCCGGCTATGGCGCAGCGGCCCTGCCTTGGGCGCAGAAAGCCCATCAGGTGGCGGATGGTGGTGGTTTTGCCCGCGCCGTTCGGGCCCAGAAAGCCGAAGGCCTCGCCTTCCTGCACCGCAAAGCCAAGGCCGAATATGCCCTTGCCGCCGCCGTACTCGCGCGTCAGGTTCTCAATTTCGATGACATTCATGGGGTATTATACCTCGCCGGCGGCCTGGCTTTGGAAGCGCGCCAGCCGCTCGTTCAGCCTGCGCGTTTCGGCCTTTAGCTGCAAGTAGTAGAAATAAACCATCAGGGAAACGCCGAGGGCCACCGCGCCCACAAACAGCGCGAGGCACCAGGCCGGATAGCCCGCGAACCAGCCGAAGGCGAGGCTGAAGCCGAGGGTGGCCAGCGTGCTGAGCGCCACCCAGGCAATGCTGCGCGGGGGGGTGATTTTCCCGCTGCGGCCCGGCACCAGCAGCTTTTGCAGTATGCCCAGCAGAAAGGCGGCCACCATCATTTCAAGGCTGGTGGAAAAGTCTATTTGGGCGGGGGCTTCGTCGGCAAAGAAGCCCAAAAACAGGTAGAAGAAGACATAGGCGGCAAAAAACAGCCCCATGGTCATCTTGGATTCGGTAACCCAGACATAGAACCGCTCGAAAGCGTTCCCCCGGTGGTTTTCTTTCATTGTGTTCTCCTTTCAGGCCGGGCTGCCCGGCCATGCGCTGCGCTTGCCGCGCTTGCGCTATACAATGCCCAGCTTTTCTTTCAGCTCCTGCACGTAATGGCGGGACACTATCAGCTTTTCCTTGTTTTGCAGGCACACCTCTATGCGGCTGTTCGGCAGGCTGCGCAGGCTTTCCACCCGGTACAGGTTCACCAGTTGTGATTTGCCGATGCGCAGCAGCCCCGCGCTCGCGTAGGCATCCTCCAGCCAGGCGAGGCTGTGATGCGTTTCCAGTACCATGCTGAGGGTGTAAAGAAAGGTCTTGCCGTCCACCGCTTCGGCGTAGAAAATGTCCTGCGGCGGCAGCATGTGGGTCTCTCCGTCCCGGTGGGCGGCCAGCTTGGCCGCGCGCTCCCGCAAAAGGGAGAGCAGCTCCAGCATTTCGTCATCCAGTTCCCGGCAGTGCAGCACCACTTCGTTTTCGTCGTAATCCCCGTGCTCCACGCGTATCTTCACCGCTTCACCTCCCCCTTGCCGTGTTCCTCTGTATTCAGTATATAAGCGGGCTACGGGCAAATCAAGCTTGCCACGCCAGCCTGCAAATGGGGGCGGCTATGCTGCAAACAGGCGGCCGCGCAAAACGTAAGTTGGGGCTGCAAGAGGATAATTATTAAGTTTTTTTAGCCTTTCCTACTTTACTTTTCTATCAAAAGTTCTATAATATAACGGGACATCGGGAAAGTAATACCGAAAGCGGTATTTGCCGCCGTTTTTACTTTCCCGCGTGTGCACCGATACTAAATGTAATCGCTGATTGCAAGGTAAAAATTGAGGGGGTTAATCGATGAGTTACATTCACTCCTTGCGTTTCAAACTGATGAAGCTGTGTGTGATTCCGCTGCTGTCCGCCGCGTTTTTGTTCATTGCCCACTCGGTTGTCATCGCCTATCAGGTGCGGGAAAGGGCGGGCGTTCCGGTGGAGCTGGGCTGGATGGCCGGGCAGTGGGCGCTGGTGTTTGGGGGGCTGTTCGTTTGCTTTTTCATCCCCATCACCCTGAGCATTAAAAAATTCATCGTGCCGATACGCCAGCTTTCAAAGGCCGCCGAAAGCATGGCCGAGGGGGACGTTTCCATAGAAGTGGCGAAGAACCGCGACGATGAAATAGGCGTTTTGCAAGAGAGCTTCCAGAATCTTGCCGCCGCCAGCCGCCGGCAGGCGGAAATGCTGCACCGCATAGCGGACGGCGACATTTCGGGCCAGTACCAGCCTCGCTCGCAGGCCGACGTAGTGGGCCAAAGCCTGGCGCAGATGCTGGTAAACAACAACGCGCTCATTTCTCAGGTGAAGATGGCCGCCAGGCAGCTTTCAGACGAAACGGCCCATATCTCGAACGGCGCGCAGCAGCTGGCCCTGGGCGCCACCGAGCAAAACAGCGCCGTGGGCCAGCTTTCTGCCTCGCTTTCGCAAATGGCGGAGCAAATAGAAAAAAGCGCGGCTCTGGCCGGGGAAACGGCCAAGCTTTCGCAGGCGATACGGGAAAATGCCGAGGACGGCAGCCGGAAGATGGACCAGATGGTTGCGGCGGTGCAGGAAATCAACGCGGCGGGCAAGAATATCGGCAACGTGATCAAGGTGATTGACGACATTGCCTTCCAGACGAACATTTTAGCTTTGAACGCGGCGGTGGAGGCCGCGCGGGCAGGCGTACACGGCAAGGGCTTTGCGGTGGTGGCAGAGGAAGTGCGCAGCCTGGCGGGCAAAAGCGCCGAGGCCGCGCGCAACACCGGTGTGCTGATAGGCCAATCGATTGAAAAGGCGGAGTTTGGTGTGCGCATCGCGGGCGAAACGGCCGGCAGCCTCACCGATATCGTGATGGGCATCAGCGAGTCGAACCGCCTGATATCGGAGATGGCCGAGGCATCGGCGCAGCAGTCGGCGGCCATAGAGCTGATTGAAAGCGGCATCGAGCAGGTGTCTCAGGTGGTGCAGCAAAACAACGCCACGGCGCAGGAAAGCGCCGCGGCCAGCGAGGAGATGAACGGCCAGGCCGTAATGCTGAACGGCCTGGTATCGAATTTTAAGCTGGAAGAAGAGGCAGAGGCAGCCGTTAGTCATCAGTCATTGGCCGTTCGTTAAGGGCAGGGGCGAAGGGCAAGGTGTGTAGGGGCAATTCACAAATCGCCCGCGTCCCTCATAAGGGGCGGCCTCTGGACGTCTTGAGGTAATTGCAAAAACAAAGGGGCCATTGCATGGTAGTATGCCTTGCAGTAGCCCCTTTGCTTGTCTGCGGGCATATAGTATACTGGGTATATCGGCGCGGGTGTGGCGCCGCAAATGAACCCGAAAGCAGGAAGAGGAATGGAAATGCGAACGGTGCTGGAGGCGGGTATGCTGATTTGCTTCGGTTTTGCCTGGCCGGTCAATATTTATAAATCGCTCAAGTCCGGTACGGCGGCGGGGAAAAGCGTGCTGTTTTTGTATGTGGTGGTGCTGGGCTATCTGTGCGGCATCGTCAACAAGGCGCTGTACAACGCCGATTATGTCATGTGGCTTTATGTGCTGAATATGCTTATGGTAACGGTGGACATCGCCCTGTTTCACCGCAACCGCCGCCTGGACGCCGCGCGGCGCGTGAGCCGAGTGAAATTGGATTAGTACCAAATATTTACCTGTCATTCTGAGCGAAGCGAAGAATCTTTAAGCAGCATCAACACGATTGGCAAAAGATTCTTCGTCGCTTCGCTCCTCAGAATGACAGGTAAAAAGATGACGCCACATCAAGGCCAAACCAGCCTTCGTCTATATATTTCCGGCCAGATACTTTCGCAGCACGGGCTGCGATTCTTCCACAAGCCGCGCTTCGTCCACGCCGGTGAGGCGGCCGTTTTCAACCACCACACGCCCGTTCACCACGGTGAGGTCCGCCGGGCTTTTGCAGCCCACGGTGCCCAGCATGGAAAGCGGGTCGAAAGCGGCGCCGTTCCAGGCCAGCTTGTCCAGCCGCAGGGCGAAAAAGTCCGCCGCTTTTCCCGGTGCCAAAACGCCGATGTCCTCGCGGCCCAGAAGCCGGGCGCTGCCGCGGGTGGCCAGCTTTAGCATATCGTAGCCGCTGGGGGCCTGGGCGCTGGAAGATAGCCTGTGCACCAGGTAGCCTACCCGCAATTCTTCCAGCAGGTTCGAGCCGTCGTTGCTGGAGGAGCCGTCCACCGCCAGGCCCAGAGGCACGCCCAGCCGCAGCATCTGCGGCACGCGGCACACCCCGCTGGAAAGCTTCATGTTCGAAACAGGGCAGTGCGCCACGCCGGTGCCTGTTTCGGCCAGGCGGCGCAGCTCGTCATCGTTAAAATGGATGCCGTGCGCGTACCACACGTCCGGCCCCGTCCAGCCAAGCTGCTCAAGATAATCCAGCGGGCGCAGGCCAAAGCGTTCGAGGGTGTAGTTTTCCTCGTCCTTTGTTTCGGCCACGTGGGTGTGCAGCCGCACCCCCAGCGCGCGGGCCTGAAGGGCGCTTTGGCGCAGCAGCTCCGCCGATACGCTGAAAGGCGAACAGGGCGCCAGCATCACCCGCCGCATGGAGAAAGGCGCGGGGTCGTGGTGGGCCGCCACGGCGGCCTCGCCCTCGCGCAGTATTTCGTCGATGCTTTGCACCACGCTGTCCGGCGGCAGGCCTCCATCCTTTTCGCTCAAATCCATGCTGCCGCGCGCCGCGTGCAGCCGGATGCCCAGCCGCCCCGCCGCCTCGAACTGCGCGCCTAGCAAATCTCCCGCGCCCTTGGGGAAGACATAGTGATGGTCGGCGCAGGTGGTGCAGCCGTGCTTTAGCAGTTCGCCCAGGCCGGTGAAGGCGCTGTACAGCGCCACATCTTCGTTCAGGTTCTTCCAAATTTGGTACGAAGCTTTCAGCCAGCCGAAGAGTTCGAGATTTTGCAGGCGCGGCAGGTTCCGGCTGAAGGTTTGATACAGGTGATGGTGCGTGTTCACCAGCCCCGGGTACACGGCCATGCCCCGGGCGTCGATGGTCACATCCGCAGCTTTGCGGATGTCTTTGCCAATTTCGGCAATCACGCCGTCCGCGCACAGCAGGTCGGTATGCCGGTGCAGGGCGTCGCCATCGTCGCAGCTCACCACAAAATCAGCGTTTTTCAGCAATAAAATACGAGCCACAGCACATTCCTCCGCATTGTAAAATATGCGGCTGGTATACTGCGGCTCTTCTTTTTGCCTGCGCACAGGCCGAAGAGGGCTATGTTTTAAACAGCCGTATTCAATTGTACAAGCACAGTATAGCAGGGGCGCCGTGCAAATGCAAACCAAAGCAGAGCGGCGGTGACGATGCGCGGCGACGGCGGCTGCGCCAAAATTTTCCGCAAATTTTTATCGCAAAGTCCAATATATTTACGGTTGATTTTCATCGCGCTATATGATATATATTCTCATCAGCCAGGCAAGTCAGCTTAGAATCGACACAAATCGACATTTTTGACCGGCCCCCCTTTATTCCGCAAAATGTGAACAAATTAATTTTTTTCCCGGAGACGTTGCCGAACGGCCTTGTTTTGCATCCTAATAAGTGAAAGGCATTTTATGGGTTTGCATGGCTTGCGGTACGCTTCACCAAAGGCGGAATGGAGAATAACCGGTTTCCCTGCGGGTTCTGCGGGTTCTTCGGGAAGGGGGCACAGCAATGACACCTGGTATCGCGCCGGGCACCCCGGCGCTGAAACAAATATTCGACCGATTCGCCGATGAAAGCATTAGCAGCGAGGAAGTGGATAGGGTGCTGGAACCGGTGCTTGCGCTCATTCAGGCCGGCGCGTTCGACCGCCCCCGCCGCAGGCACCGCCTTGGCAGACTGATAAAGCTTTTGGCACAGGGGCATCAGATGTACTTTTAGGTTATTCGGCGGAAAAACCCAGGCAGTGGGGAGCGTGGCATGAAGGCTCAGCTTAAAAAGGAACAGGCCGTGTGGAGAAAGCCCGCGGCCGCGCAGCCGGCGGAGGACAGGGAACTGACCGCCGTGGAATTGCTTGCGCAGCAGGCCGGCCGGGGAGACCGGCAGGCCCTTCACGAGCTGTGCCGCCTGGTGGGCAAAAAGGTGCTCTTCGGCGCCAAGCGTATGCTGCCCCACCACCAAGACAGTGAGGACGTGGCCCAGAAAGCCCTGCGCCGCATGTGCGAAAACATTCGCCAGCTGCGGGATCCCCGCGCTTTCACCGCCTGGCTGAACACCATTGTGCTGAACGAGGCGCGCACGCATATGCGCGAAAGCGCAAGGCAGGCCAGCGTGGTGTATCTGGACGAAATTGTGGACGAGGTGCCGGAGGATAACGAGGATTTTCTGCCGCTGGAATACGCGCTGCGGCAGGAGGAGCACCGCGTGGTGATAGAGATAGTGGACGCGCTGCCGGCCCGCCAGCGCGAGGCAATTTTACTGCATTACTACGAAGATTTAAGCGTTGCGGACGTGGCGCAGGTGATGGGCGTCACGCATCAGGGCGTTTCGGCCTACCTGAAACGCGCGCGGGAGAAGATACGCGCGGAGCTGGAACGGCGCGCGCAGCGGGAAGAGGGCGGCGCGAAGCTGGGCGCCCTGGCCCTTTTGCCCATTGGCCCGCTGGTGGCCGAGGTGCTGGGCCGGGAGGCCGCAAGCCTTGGCGCGGCCGGTTCCATTTGGGCGGGCAAGGCCGCCCAGGCTTGCCTGCAGGGCCTTGGCGGCAAGGCCGCGGCCAGCGCGGCCGCCGGCGCGGCAGGCGGGGCGCTGGCGCTAAAGCCGGCCGCGCTGGCCGCGGGCGTTGTGCTGGCCCTGGGCATTGTGTCCGGCGCCATTTTGGGCATTAACCGCATCATACAGGCGGGCAATCAGGCTGCCGCGCAAAGGCAGACAGCGGTTCAGGCGGTGCAGGCGGCGCCGGGAACCGGTGAGGCGGACGCCGCCCAGCCGGAACCCGAAAGCCTTGCCGCCGTGGCTATGCCCCGGCCCGCATCCCAGCCCGAGGCCGCGCCGCCCCTGCCCGGCGCGGGCAACGCGATGGTGACTTTCATCGGCGGAGACAGCGTGTACGCCCACCTGAACCCCAAGGCGGCTCAGGCCGAAACCGACGGCGAGGGCCTTGCGGACATAAGCTGGGTTATCAGGCCGCACGCGGGCGGCGAGGCACTGTACAGCGGCAGCGGCGGCTATGTGGAGGAACCCTTCGCCAGCCTGCCGGACGGAGAATACTGGATCGCCTTCACCATTGTAAGCAAAAATGGTGATGTTTTGATACATTCCAGCGTGTTTCAGATATTGACGTAGGGTGCCACTGATTCATTGTCATTCTGAACGAAGTAACATTAAACCAGAGTTTGCTTTATCGACGTAACCGAATGTGAAATCAAAATGGGGAGGCCAACCATGAAATATACACATCGTAAACCGCAGGAACGGCGCAATGCCGCAAGCGGCAAATGGTTCAAGCGTTTTGCCGTTGTTGTGCTAAGCTTTGCCATTGTGCTGGGCGGCATGCCGATGCTGGCCGTTGCCGGCACCGATGACGTGTACATTGAGCCGGGCGAAGGGCAGGGGCCGGCGGCAACGCCGACAGACACCGTGCCGGGCGAAGGCGAACCCGGCGAGGGAGAGCCGGAAGACGCCCCCGCCGCGCCCGCAAATGTGGTGGGCAGCATAGGCGGCAGCCTGTGGCTGGACGAAAACGCGAACAAAACGCGCGATGCCGGGGAAAACACGGCCATTGCGGGCTACCCGGTGCGGCTGTACCGCGCGGAGGACACGGCCACCCCCCTGCAAACGGCCGAGACAGACGCGACCGGGGCCTATCTGTTTGAGGGCCTGGCCGGGGGCGCTTTCCACGCCCGAACAGCCGAACCGCTATATGCTGCCGATGGGCGGCGGCGAACTGCTGACGGACGACAACAGCTTTGGCGTGCTGGATTTTAGCACAGAGCCCGCGCGCGTGCTGACGGAGGCGATAAGCATAGCCGCGCCCGAGGGCGAGGAAGCACCCGAGGAAGACCCGCCCGCCGAGGCCCCCGTGGCCGTGGCGGTGGAGGGCGTGGACGCCGCCCTGTGCGGGCCGATGGAAATAGTGATGATGGCGGAGGACAGCGCCCCGATTGACAGTTGGGCGGCGCTGCAAGAGGCCATTGGCGCGAGAACCCCGGAGGAACCCAGTACCTTTACCATTGCCGGCGGCTTTGCCTTTGAGGATGAAGTGATTGTGCCTGCCGGGGAAACCTGGATTTTTGAGGGTGCGGGAACCCTGACGGCGGCTGCCGAAAAGCGCCACTTTACCGTGAACGGCACGCTGGTGCTGGCCGAGGGCAACGGCCTGACGCTGACCGACGGCGAGGCCGGCAAGGGCGGCAGCGTATACCTTGGCAGCAACGCCGCCTTCACCATGGCGGGCGGCACCATCAGCGGCAATCTTGAGAACTACTATGACAATGTCAACTATGTCGCCGCCGGCGGCGGCGCCGTATACGTGGACGGCGGCGCCTTCACCATGACGGGCGGCGAGATAAGCGGCAACCAAAGCTACGGCGATGGCGGCGGCGTGTATGCGAACGGCGGCACCATTGCCATTGGCGGCGGCGCCCTGATAAGCAATAATGAAGTCGGGGGCGGCTACGGCGGCGGCGTGTATGCGAACGGCGGCACAATTGCCATTGGCGGCGGCGCCCTGATAAGCAATAATGAAGCCGGGGGCGGCTACGGCGGCGGCGTAGCTATGCTGCAAGGCGAGATGAACATGACCGGCGGCGAGATAAGAGGCAACAACGCAGGCAACGGCGGCGGCGTTTACGTTGCCGACAGCGTGTTCACTATGACGGGCGGCGAAATAAGTGGCAACATAAGCAGCTATGGCGGCGGCGTTTACATAGCCGATAGCACGTTCAATATGACGGACGGTGAGATAAGCGGCAACGGCGACGAATACAGCATCCCCTATGGCGCCGGCGTGTTTATGGAGGGCGGCGCGTTCACCATGAGCGGCGGCCTAATTGGCGGCGAGGGAAAAGGCAACAGATCTTACCAAGGCGGCGGCGTTTGCTTGACTGAGGGCGCCGAGTTCACCATGAGCGGCAGCGCCGAAATTAGTGAAAATGTTGCGGGTCATGCCGGAGGCGGCGGTGGTATCGCCGCGTCGGGCTTTAGCAAGGTCAACATCAATGGCGGCGTCATCAGCGGTAACATCGTCCAAATGTATGGCGGCGGCGTCTTTATTGATAGCGGCTCCGTATTCACCATGACGGACGGCGTTATCAGCGGCAACGAAGCCGCGTGGGTGGGCATCGGCATCGGTGCCGGCGTATGGCTGAGTGGCGGCGAACACAGCATAAGCGGCGGCAGGATTATCGAGAACATCAGCCAAGCCAGTGGCGGCGGCATATATATGAGCAACGCCGTGCTGAACATGACCGGCGGTGAAATTTCCGGCAACACCACCTCAGGCCACGGCGGCGGCGTACAGGTGAACAATGCGAGCGTTTTCAATATGAGTGGAGACGCCGCGATAACCGGGAACGACGCCGGCGCCTACGGCGGCGGCGTGTATTTGAGTGGCGGCAGCAACGGCGTTGACGAACATGGCCAGATAAGATTTATTACAGACGTGTTCACCATGAGCGGCAGCGCCACCATCAGCAATAACAGCGCCGATATCGGCGGCGGCGGCTTGTACGTCGAAATAGGTAACGTGGCGGACCTTCAGGCGGGAACCATCAGCGGCAACAGCGCCGGCGGCACCGCCGACGACGGAAGCGCCGGCGGCGGAGGCATTTATGTGTCGGGATATATGTATAGCCCTGCATACAGTGTGCTTAGCATCTCAGGCAGCGTAAAATTCTTTGGCAACAGTGCCAGCGAGGCGCACGACTACGGCATAGAGAACAGGGGCGAAGCAGGCGATTACCCGAACATTGACTGGGCGGGAGACAACAGCGTGTACGGCGCGCACCTGCTGAACAACTACGACGTGAACTACAGCCTGGGCACCCCGCCGGAGCCCCCTAAACCCGACTGGGTGCGCCTGCGCCAGATTATTGAAACCACCGAGGCGGACACCGTTACCATTTACCCCAAAAGCAGCGAGGAGACCGAAGACCTGCCAAACGGCATTCTGGTGCTGCTGGAGAATGAGGACTTCATCAACAGCGACGGCAAAGCCATTAAGGTAAGCCGCGATGTTACGCTGCAATCCTCGGATGAAGCAAGCATTACGCTGAACACCACGAAGGCCACGGACCGCAGGCACTTCACCCAAACTGCCGGCAGCTTCACGCTTACGAACATCACGCTGGACGGCAACACCCTTGCGGGCGGCATTGACGCTTCCGGCAGCGCCAATCTGACGCTGGACGCCGGCGCGGTGATACAAAATTGCACCACAATCAAGGCTCCCAGAGGAAGCCAAAACTCGGCTCCGCCCAGCAGCGGCGGCGGCGTGGCTTTTACCAGCACCGGCGCCATGGCCATCAAGCCCGGCGCGGCGCTAAAGGGCAACCGCGCTATAGCCGGTACACTAGGCGATGGCGGCGGCGGCGCGGTGAGTGTGAGCGTTGGCTCCCTCACCATGAGCGGCGGCGAAATTAGCGGCAACTTTGTTGGAAGCTACCTGGATCCGAGCATTGGCGGCGGCTGGGGCGGCGGCGTGTATGTGGGTACAGGCGGCAGTTCATCTTCTGCTAGCAACGCCACATTCACCTTAACGGGCGGCACATTTAGCAATAACGAGGCCGGTTCGGGCGGCGGCGGCGTGGCGATGTGGAACGGTGCGCTCACCATGGACAACGGTTCCATAAGCGATAATATAACCGACGGCGACGGCGGCGGCGTGAATGTGAGCCAATTCGCCAAGGGCTTCATCATGAACGGCGGCACCATCACGGGCAACGAAGCTACCGGCGACAAGGGCGCCGGCTGGGGCGGCGGCGTACGGGTTACCACCACAGGCTACTTCGACGGAGGCATTTTACAAGACTACTCGTTCATCATGAACGGCGGCACAATAAGCGGTAACACAGCACACACCAAGGGCGGCGGCGTGTACGCCAGTATCAACACCCACCTGCAGGGCGGCGAAATAAGCGGCAACACCGTTGGGAGTGGCACCACCCCCAATGGCGGCTACGCCGATGGCGGCGGCATATACATGGCCCGCGGCGCGCTTGCCATAAGCAGCGGCACAATAAGCGGAAACACTGTGAACGGGCTTCCCGTAGGCAACGGCGGGGAGTTGGACGGCAGGGGCGGCGGCGTGTTTATGCATAGCGAGAGTGACGGCTTTAGCATGACCGGCGGCCTGATAAGCGGAAACACCGTCAAAGATTCTAGCGGCATAGGCTCTTTTGGCGGCGGCCTGGGCGGCGGCCTGTATTATGACGGCCGTAGCAGCGCCGCCATAAGCGGCGGCGCGGCCATCACGGGCAACACGGCCGGCACGGGCGGCGGCGTGTATGTGAACAAAGGCGCGCTCACCGTGGGCGGCGGAGCCATCGCGGGCAACCGGGCCGTTGGGTACGGAAGCGCCGGCAATATGGCAAACGCCTACGGCGGCGGCGTGTACCTGAGCCAAAGCGCCGCCGGGTTCACCATGACGGGCGGCCTCATCGGCGGCGAGGGCAAGGGCAACACAGCCGGCAATGATGGCGGCGGGGTGTATGTCAATAACAAGGACTTCACCATGGAAGGCGATGCTGAAATTGCCGAAAATGAAGCAAATTTTGCCGGCGGTGTGGCAATCGTAGGCGGCGGCGTCTTCACCATGCGCGGCAACGCTGCGATAACCGGCAATAAAGCGGCGGAAGACGGCGGCGGCGCGGTTATCAACGAAAGCGCCTTCACCATGGCGGGCAACGCCAGCATCAGCGGCAACATGGCCGAGGATCAGGGCGGCGGCGTGTGTATCTATTCGGGCGGCAGCTTCACCATGAGCGGGGATGCCTTGATAAGCGGCAACGAGGCGGCAAACGACGGCGGCGGCGTAACCGTGAACGGAAGCACTTTTACCATGGAGGACGGCGAAATCAGCGCCAACGTGGCCGGCGGGTATGCCGGCGGCTTGGGCTTGTATGACAATAGCACCGTTGAGCTGGAAGGCGGCGTCATTAGCGGCAACACGGCTGCGGGGGCCGGCGGCGTGGGCGTTATGCCCAGCTGCGAACTGCTGATGACAGGCGGAAGCATCACGCAAAACGAGGCCGAGCTGGGCGCGGGCGTGGGCATGCTGGGCGGTATGTTCAGCATGACAGCCGGAACCATCAGCGGCAACGCGGCCACTGCCAACGGCGGCGGCGTATATGTGGTAGCGGGCGATTTCACAATGAATGAAGAAGCGGCAGTAAGCGGCAACACGGCTGCTGCCAACGGCGGCGGCGTGTACATGGCCGGCGGCAGGTTCATCATGCAGGGCGGCGGTGGCGTTATCAGCGGCAACACGGCCACAAACGGCAACGGCGGCGGCATCTTCACAGAGAATTTCAGCTTCCTCAATTTCATTGCCGAAGGCGCCGCCTTCAGCGGCAACACCGCCCGCAGCGCCTATTGGCTGGAAGATTATGAAGATGGCATGGCATACAACCCCGGCGCGGGAAATATCACGGTGGGCGCGCTGAAAGCCCTGCACGGGCCCGCCGCCGCCATCAAGGCGCCGGCCCCCTACTCCAACGCGCCGGAGGCAAACAAAACCCCCTTCACCTACCTCGTTAACAACTACGATGTGAACTTTGTGCCGCCCGGTTGGACGGTGACCTTCGACTACAACGGCGCAGACAATACCCCGGCCATCACGCTAACGCAGGACGTGATTCACGGCGAAAAAGCCATTGCCCCCACGGGCGCGGGCGTACCCGTGAAAGACGGGTTTATATTCCTCGGCTGGCACAAGGGCGCCGATAAATGGAACTTCAACACGCCGGTTACCGAGAACATGACCCTTACCGCGCTGTGGCGCAACGCCGAGGACAAGGGCCTGGCTGAAAAGACCATCTCCGGCGCGCCCAAGGCCTACGCGGTGGGCGATGCGGTTGAGTACAAGCTCAGCTACACCTTGCCGCAAAGCCTTGCGGGCATCACGCAGCTCATCATCACCGATATCTTCGCCCCGGCGGACGCCCTGAACTATGTGGGCGCCAGCGTGAGCATCGACGGCGCGGCCGCCATGCCCGCCATTGCCCCCACTGTGAACCCCGGCACGGGTGCGCAGGCCTGGGCCATCCCGCTGGCAGCCCTTGCCGGCAAGGAGGGCAAGGACATTGTCATTACCCTTAATGCCACTGTGGCCAAGGCCGACGTGCAAATCACGAACACGATGAAGGTGAGCCTTGGCGAAGGCATTGGCTCGCCGGACGATGACGTGACGAAGCTGTACAAGGTGAGCTACGACACCGCCGGCGGCGCGCCGGATGTGAGCGACGAGAAGCTGTACGCCCCGGGCGCCACCGTTACGGTGAGCGACGCGGCCGTGAAGAAGAGCGGCAGCGCCTTCCTGGGCTGGAAGCGCGCGGACAGCGGGAACACCTATAGGGCAAGCGACACCTTCACCATGCCCAACATGAACGTGAGCCTCACCGCGCAGTGGCAGGCAAGCGCCGCGCCCAGCTATACCGTTCAGTTCCTGCGCGGCCTGCACGGCATCTTCACCGAGCAGAGCACCCAAGGCCTGAAAGCCGGAGACCGCACCCCCGCGCCGCCCGAGCCCATTGGCGAGCGCGGCTGGCAGTTCGAGCGTTGGGAGCCGGCGGTGCGCGAAACCGTGAACGGAAACGCCACCTACACCGCCATTTGGACGGCGGCCCCCAGCTACACCGTCACCTACGCGCCGGGCCTGCGCGGCGCTTTCACCGCGGTAAGCACGCCGGGCCTGCTTGCCGGAGACCCCACCCCCACGCCGCCCGCCACCCCCGGGCAGGAGGGCTGGCGCTTCACCGGCTGGACCCCCGCGCCAAGCGCCACCGTTAACGGCAGCGCCACTTACACGGCCCAATGGGCGGAGGACGATGACAGCGACAGCGACAGTGACCTTTACTACACCGTGCGCTTTGTGGATTGGGACGGCCGCCTGCTGAAATCTCAGCAAGTGGAGAGCGGCGGCGACGCCACACCGCCCGCCAGCCCCACGCGCGGCGGCTACAGCTTCCTGCGGTGGGACGGCGCGTATACCAACGTCACCCGCGACGTCACCGTCCGGGCCGTCTACGTCATTGATTCCGCCACCACGGTGAACAGCACCGGCGGAGACAGCAGCGCCCCGGGCGCCGGCGGAGATTCCGATTCCAGCCCCAATTCCGAACCTGATTCGGGCCGGCGCATCGTCACCCAGGATTCGCCCCCGGAAGACGTGCTGACGGAACTGAGGGAGGCGCACAACGTGCCGTCCTTCACCCTCGGAGACACGGAAATCCCCCTCAGCGCGGGCCCGCTTAGCCATCTGGTGTGGGCGCTGCTGAACCTGATATTGGCCCTGACGGGAATTGTGCTGGCCATAGTGGCCGTGATACGCGAGACCGTGAGCGATACAAAGCAAACGCTGCAAAGGGCAGCGGCGGCGAACCCGGCCAAAGCTCCCTGCCGCAGAAAGAAACGCGGCAGCGGAACAAACACCGCCTCGCATGGCTGGCCGTCACGGCTATTCTGGCTGTGCTCAGCATCGTTCTCTTCTTCATCACCCAAGACCTCAGCCGCCTGATGGTGCTGACGGACACCTGGACCGTCGTGAACGCCATCATTCTGGCGCTGGAAATCGTCGGTATCGGCTTCGTGTTCCGGCGCGGCAAAAAAGAAGACACACAGCACGACGACACCAACAACACTGCCTTGAATCCCGGTGGCGCGGGTCGGTAACCCTATCCCGGCTCCTCCTGCGCGCCACCCATTACTGCCGGCAGCAGCCCTCCTTCCCAGAGGCTGCTGCCGGTAGTAGATTGTGGAACTTATTAAAACGCTGGCGTGGCAACACCACGCCAGCGTTTCAATCGCTCACCCTGCGGCTGTACCCCACGCGAGGGGGACGTGGGTGGGCATTGCGGCGGCGAGGGATAAAACAAAAACCCCAGCGCCACAAAAACAGTGCAGGGGCGATATGAAATTGCAGGACACTTCAAAAAAGATACATCACTTCATAGGCGAAGAATGATCTCGCAGACATTCTCGCTTGTGCACGCATATCATATAACGTCAAGATATATTTACCTTGATGCTGCTTTTGATTATGGCCGCAGAATTGCCCTTTAGCGTCACGCTAAAATTGACCGTCGCTTTCGCGGCGTCCTGCGCGCCGCCAGGCTGGCCGCTTCTAAATTTAACAGTGCAATAATTATTGCCAACATATTCAATATCATAAGCATGCTTGGCTAGGTTGGTGACCTCTACATTATCAATGGCATTGTAGCCGGCCGGCAGGGTCAGGTAAAAGCCCTGCTCTCCCGCAGGGTCGCTGGGGTAAAGGGTAACGCTGGACACACTTTTGCCCAGTTTCGGCTTTGAGGCCGTCACCTTCAGCTTGATATCCTTGACGCTGGCAATGGAATGGCCCGAAGCGGTTTGACCGCTGGCGGAAAGTGTATAAGTTCCGGCCGCAAGTGATTCGGTGGGTTTACCGCAGATAAGCCAGGTGTTGTCCCCCGTCCGCGCAACATCAAATATACCGGTTACTACCACGCCGCTCGGGTCTTTAATGATAAGGGGATTTATTGTCGTATAACTTCCGTTGTACCCGCTGAATTTCGCTGTAACAGTCGCCCCTGCGCCGCTTTTCGAGAGGTCAACATTCCCCTTTCCGGTAAGCGTAGCATATGCCTGCTTTGCGTCGTTTGCCTGCGCCTTAACGGTAAGCAAGGTCGCGCCCACCCGGCTGGCATCCACGGTGGTAGGGTATGTGTATTGCAGCACATAGGTGGCGCCCGGCGTCAAATACCCGGCGCGCGGTGTGATGGTTATCGAATTACCGGCATTTTGACGTATTTCAACTGGCCACAGAGAGTAAGGCACCTCGTAGTAGACGCGGCCTTCTTTAAGAAGAAGGATATCCGGCTTGTCCACTACAAAGTTGGCGGTGGGTACACTATTATGCTTGTAAGTCAGGGTAACGCTGTCGTCCTCGCCCAGCCGCGGGTCTAGGGTGACGGTGCTCTTGTTGAATACGAGTTTTCCAAAAGAGGTTTTTAGGGTTGTTTTCAGCGAAACGCGAATATACTTATCGCTGCCGTCTACTTTGACCCCCAATAAATATGGGCCGGGGTTCTTGTCAAATATAAACGAATGGTAGCCTTTGTGCCAAAATCGTATCTCGCCGGTGTCCGGGTTGTATAATAGGTAATCGTGGTCAAATTGGTTTTTGTATTTCTTCGCCTCAGCTTTCGTCAGTTCATTTTCGGGTATCAAAATCACGTCGGTTATTCCCAGCGTTTTCAGCGTGTCATTTTTGTTTTTGGGCTGCAGAAAGACGCTGGCGTCACTGCTCCTTACGGAGTTGTCCTGTGGCCCAAAAAAGTGTAGCGTACCTGCGGATAGCTTCACCGCTGGTGGGGTGGACACCGCTTTTACCGAAACGGTAACCGGAACCGGCTCTTTCCACCCTTCCACAGTGGCCCACAGGTACAAGCTGCCGCTTTTCTTTGCCTCCTTGGCCAGCGTAACCACGCCGTTTTGGTATTGCAGCCAGCCGCCCTTGGCGGCATTCAGCAGTTTGTCGTTGGCCGCGGCCTTGTCAGGGTTCAGTTGCAGCGCACTCACCGCGGCGCCGTCAATATGAATCAGGGCCCGCAGATCCGAATAAAAGTAGTTGATGGAGATGGGCCGGGCCTTGAGGGACGGTGCCTTTTTGTTCACCTTAATGGTCAGCGTCTCAGGCAGTGGGTTCTCCTCACCCACTACCCGCAGTTTCACCTTGTAGCTGGTTTTCAGGCTCTTTTCTTCCACGCCGGCTTTGAGGCTAAACACGGCGCCGCGCTCACCGGTGACGGCCAGGCTGAACACCAGCCCCGCGGCGTCGGCTGTTTTACTGTGGCTGGCCGAGGCGCCCGCCGGGAAAAATTCCAGCGTTCGGCCAACCAGGCCGCCCAGCCTGAAGCCGGGCTTTGCGGCCTCCTGCCACAGGCCGATTTCGACCGGCACATCCTGCTTCGTATAAAGCGTCACGGTGGTATCGGCCAGATGGTAAGGCATCATCACGTCGCCCGGCTGTATCGGCGCAGTAACGTCTATGCGGCACTCGTCGTAGACATCCGGGTTCTCAACGCAATAGGCCCGCACATAAGCCGTGCCGGCGCCGGTGGTGGTAACGGTTCCGTTTGCGTCCACCGATAAGATGCCGGATGGCTCCGCCTTGCGCACGGTGTACCCCACCGTCGTAATCTCCGGGTAAGTGTAGGCCACCTCTAACTGCTCGCTTTGCCCCGCCGCTAAAATCAAGCCAGGGTGGGTAAACGCCAAGGTGCGCGGCACCCTGCCGCCGGTGGCTGTAACAAGGGCGTTGGATTTTTGGTCGGCTATCAGCAGATAGGGCTCCGCCGTTTTAAAGCGAAATGCGTCGGCCATGGCCACAGCATAGGTGGCGTTGCCCTGCGCAACTACCACCCCCTCCCGAGAGAGGGCTGTCTCCAGCACAACATAGGCGCCGCTGCCCAGTGCCTCCGCGATGGTAATGCCATTCCTCCACACGCTGGCCTGATAAAGGCCCGCCGCGGCGCCCTGCTGGCCAACGCGGGCGCTGCCGCCGAGGGTGATGCCTGCCTGCCCATCCAAATATACCTCGCCGCCCCGACCAGGCGCCGTATTGCCGATTACTGCGCCGCCCGCGATGGAGAGCGGCCCCGTGGTATAAATGCCACCGGCCTTGCCGGTGGCCTCGTTGTCCTCCACGCTGCCGCCGCTGATAATCATTTGGCCGACGTTATACACGCCGCCGCCCTGTATGGCGGCATTGCCGGAAACGCTGCCCCCGGAGATGGCCAGCATACCCGCGTTGTAAATGCCGCCGCCGAGGTATTCTATTGTGTCTGTGTTGCTTTTCGGGTTCGTCAGGTTTTGGTTGCCCTCTATGCTGCCGCCCAGCAGGTTAAAGATGCCCTCGTTGTAAACGCCCGCGCCCATGCTATAAACCCAAGACGCCCGTGATCCGTTCCATGGGCTGAGCACATTGTCCGCAATCAGGCCGCCATGCATGTTGACGGTGCCTGTGTTGAACAGCGCGCCGCCCTGCAGATTTACATTCGCAAGGTGCGGCTCGTTGTTGATGAGCTGTGTGCCCGCCCGGATATCCAAAACCCCCTCGTTAAGCACGATAGTCTCTCTGCTGTAACCGGGATACTGATAGCCATAACCATCCAGGGTTGTGCCGGCCAGTTCCAGATAGCTGTTCTTTGGCACGACGAGCATGGCTTCCCCGAAGCGTGCGGCCCGCTTGAGGGTCGCACCCTTCAGGCGGATATTGCGCGCCTCGCCGCTGATACTGTCCACAATTTGAATCGGCTCGTGCAGGTAGATGGTTTCGTACGCTTCAATTTCATAGGGAGACTCGGCGGTGCTTACAGGCGCCGCGTCAATCAGTGCCTGTAGGTCAATGCCTTTGATCTGCTGATAGACCAGTTCCCTCGCATAGGCAGCCGAGCGTACCACCTCATATCCCACCATTCCACTGTGGAAGGCTGCGACATCTGTATCGGGAATATCATTGCCAGGCCGGGTGGCAATGGTATGATATTCGCTCGAAGCATAGTCTGGCCCAAGATATATGGCGGCTCCCGTGGTCAAGTCACCGTCGATCGTAATCTCATTTCCATATGAATTCCAACCAAAGCCCGTGCCGCCCTCGTTGCCAATGATTGGGTTGCCGAATATATGGATGTGTCCGAGCACATCATAGGTAATGGCGTTTCCATTAGTAAAGGATCCATTATCCACAATCTGGCCGCCGCTCATTTGCATACGGCTGCCGTTGTCCAGATAAACCCCGGCAGAGGGAGAGTGGTCAGAGCTTGCGTGAATTACACTGTTATTGCGGATGATTCCGCCATCCATACAGATGCTGAACTCCCCCTGTGTCCAGGCATCCCAGCAATTTATGGCAGAGCCGAATTGCGAAGCAGCGGTAAAACGATGTGTTTTGTTGTTCTCCAGCACCGCACCCTCATGGATGTGGAGCGTCCCCATATAAATGTCGATGATAGGGCCTTGGATGACGTCGCCCTCCCTGCCATTGGCGCCGTCCAGGGTAATGTTATCCAAACTCAGGCCGGTAGCTTGCCCCACGCGGACCATGGTACCGGTAAAGCCGGGCGCACGCGTCACCCTGCCGCCACCGGTCAGCCTTATGTGGCGGGCAACGCCGCCATTATTCAGCACCAGGGTTTCATCCAGCGCCACCGTGTCCGAAACGACAATGTCGGTCGGCGTGGCCTCGGTTCCGCCGGTCGCCGCATCAATAGCCGCTTGCAGGCTAGCCGATGCGCCAAGGGCTGCCGGCTGATCGGTCGGCGTAGCCTGCGGGGGCACCACGCCTGTCTCCTCCACCCCCCAAAGCGGCGGCGCCGCCGCGGAAACGCTCTGGGCGCACAGCAACGCCAGCAAAAGCATCGTGAGCATCAACGACAGCATTCTTCCTCTAATTCTTTTCGCCATGATTTCCCCTCCAGGCATGAACCATATGTTCTCTCATCTGATTACCCAAAATCTTTTACCAATTCCCTTTTATACACGTCTACATTATATCACAAAACTTGGCACGGGTATTCTTTTTTATCAACATTGCTGGTATATTATTTATGGTTACAGATTTTGAAAGATTTTGAGGTTGGCGTCAACATCTGACGCGTCTTTGCATATAGAATAAACTGCGGGATTTCCGCAAGCTATTCGGAAGGGTTGATTGTTATGCTGGTATGGAGAAAAACAACCGAATAACAACACCCATGGTCTGAATTTTCGCCGTGGTGGTACTGCCACGGCTTTTTACGCCCATATCAACTGCGCCATGGCTGTTTGCCATGGCGTTTGCGCATTTGGGCCATTATATAGTGGATTAACTTCAAAAATGGTTCGCCATTTTTGAAGGCGGGCCAAAGGCCCGCAAGCGCGCGAAGCGCGCAATCCACTATGAACGGTGC